>Ga0310786_10000633_pt1 | contig 56358 bp, 45 predicted proteins | sample AusTroGonzalo_MG_FD_203881 | JGI IMG/M metagenome (GOLD analysis project Ga0310786, IMG submission 203881) | Bovine rumen microbial communities from tropical cattle in Woodstock, Queensland, Australia - Gonzalo_03 (v2) (version 2) | ecosystem: Host-associated > Mammals > Digestive system >...
CGAGGAGGGCGTCGAGGTTGGCGTCGAGGAGGTTGCCGGGCTGGTGGGAAGGGGCGACGAGGACGAGGAGGGGGGCGTCGGCGGGCTTGGGGGGGCGGGCGGCGGGGGGCGGGGCGTCGCGGAAGAGGATGTCGAAGAAGGGGTAGCCGGTGGGGACGAGGGTCTTGGGCTTGAGGCCGTAGACGCGCTCGGTGGCGCGGTGTTCGTCGATTTGGTACTGCCCGTTGGCGAAGATGGTGTCGAAGTGGTCGAAGGCGCCCTTGCGGTAGGTCATCTGGACGGAGGCGGGGGCGTGGTCGATGTAGACGTATTCGACGTCCTTGCGGACGTAGGAGCGCTTGATCTGGAAGGTGCCGAGGTCGGGGGTGGTCATGACGACCATGTCGGCGTCCATCTTCATCATGAGGGGGATGATGCGGACGGGGCCGATGTAGTAGGCGCGGATGCGGGGCTGGGCCCCGGCGAGGGCGAAAATGCCGTCCTTGGGGTCGTTGGTGACGTAGTGGATGGTGACGTTGGAGTGTTCGAGGAGCCATTCGACGACGCTTTGGAGGTAGCGGTAGAAGCCGCCGGACTCGGCGTAGAAGACGAGGTGCTTGTTGGCGACGGAGAAAAAGCGCTTCCAGTCGCGTTTTTCGCGTTTTTTGTCGGCGGGGGAGATGGCGGACCCGGCGCGGAGGGAGGCTTCGAACCCGGCGAACTCGGCCTGGACGGCGCGGAGGGCGGGGTAGTCGACGTGGCGGGCGGGGGGCATGTTCCAGTTGCAGGCGAGCTGGACGAGGATGGAGAAGAGGTTGCTGCAGACCCAGTAGAGGCCGACGCCGAGGGCGACGAAGGCGCCGAGGAAGAGGGAGATGGCGATGGAAATGCCGTTGGTGGTCCACTGGGCGGCGCGGGACTGCTCGCGCTGGAGGGGGTTGATGCGGTTCTGGGCGAGGCCGAGGAGCCAGGCGGAGGCGCCGGCGGCGAGGGGCATGAGCCAGGCCAGGCCGCCGTCGCGGGCGGGGATGCTGCCGATGGGGGAGCCGGGGACGGCTCCGGCGATGCCGTAGATGACCTTGACGAAGGCCATCAGGATGGCGATCTGGATGGCGAGGGGAACGAGCGAAACGAGCGGATGGTAGTGTTCCTTCTTGTAGAGTTCCGCCGTTTTTTCGCCGATGGCGTCGTTGTCGCCGTAGTGGTCGAGCTTGAGGCGGATGGTGCGCGGCAGGAGGGAGACCATCTTGAGGGAGTTGGCCTGGCACCAGAGGGAAACGGGATACTGGAGGACCTTCGTGAGGAAGGTGAAGAGCACGATGTCGAGCCACCAGTTTGGGCAAACCCGGTGGCAGGCATCCATGAGCATGGAGAAAAACTGGACGATGGCGTTCATGCGTCGGGACGGTGCGGAAGGAATCCGGAACAACCGTCGAACCCATCATCTTACATGGATGCGGGGAAAAAGAAAGGAAAGAGAAAACGCGGGAGAAATCGCCGGGAGAAATCGCGGGCGGAACCGGCAGGGGCGAGGCGCGGGGAGGGGAAGTCAGGCCTGCGCCTGGACGGCGGTGAGGGCGACGGTGGCGACAATGTCGTCGGAGGAGCAGCCGCGCGAGAGGTCGTTGCAGGGCTTGGCGAGCCCTTGCAGGACCGCGAAAGCCGTCCCGCCGCCCAGCCGCTCGGTGATCTTGTAGCCGATGTTGCCCGCCTGGAGGTCGGGGAACACGAACACGTTGGCGTGGCCCGCGACGGTACTCCCCGGCGCCTTGCTCGCGCCGATGGCCGGAATCAGCGCCGCGTCGAACTGCATTTCGCCGTCCAGCTCCAGCTCCGGCGCAAGTTCGCGGGCGATGCGGGTCGCTTCCTGCACCTTCGTGACGAGCTCGTGTTTCGCGCTCCCCTTTGTGGAGAAGGAAAGGAGCGCGACCTTGGGCCGCTCGATGCCGCAGAGGACGCGTGCGGTCTCGGCGGCGGAAACGGCGATGTGGGCGAGTTCCTCCGCGGTGGGGCAGGGGTTGACGACGCAATCGGAATAGACGAGCAGGCCCTCGTGGCCGATGGACTTGTTGGGCATGTCCATCAGGAAGGACGACGAAACGACCTTCATGCCGGGCTTGGTCTTGATGAGCTGGAGGGCCGGACGGAGCATGTCGCCGGTGGTGTGGACGGCGCCGGAAACGAGGCCGTCGGCGTCGCCGAGCTTGACCATCATGACGCCGAAGTACATCGGGTCGGCGACGAGGCGGGCGGCGTCGGCTTCGCTCAGGCCCTTGGCCTTGCGCAGGTCGTACAGCGCGGCCGCGTAGCGGGCGGCGTCGGGGCTGGTCGCCGGATCGACGAGCGCGATGCCCGCGATGTCGGCGCCCTGTTCCGCCGCGACGGCGCGGATTTTGTCCGGTTGCCCGAGCAAAACGGGGACGGCAATCGCTTCGTCGCGGATTTTCGCGGCGGCGCGGACGGTGCGCGGTTCGTCGCCTTCGGGGAGGACGATGGTTTTGAGGGAGGAGCGGGCTTTTTGTTTGACGGAGTCGATGAAAGTCATGGGAGGGAATGGTTAGGTAGTTAGGTGGTTTGGTGGTTAGGTGGTTTGGTGGTTAGGTGGTTTGGTGGTTTGGTGGTTAGGTAGTTTGGTGGTTAAGTAGTTGAAAGGATTTTTCCGAACTTCTTACTTTTTACTTCTTATTTCTTGCTTCGCGGCGGTAGAAGACCGACGTGTCACAAGCCGATGGAAGCGAAGCCGGACCAGACGGGATGTCCGGCGTAGGTCAGGACGGGCTCTTCGCCGCGGAGGGCGCGGAGGACGGAATGCGCGAGGGCGTCCTGCTCCATTTCGCCGGGGTAGACCGTGACCGGGGCAATCCAGCCGCAGCGGTCGCGGATGCCGTCGGCCACGTCGGCGAAGCGGCAGAGGCCGCCGGTGAGGAGGATGCCGTCCACCTTGCCGCGCAGGACCGCGGCCATTTCGCCGATTTGCTTGCAAATCTGGTAAATCATCGTCTGCCAGACAAGCGTCGCGGCGGGGTCGCCGGCGTCGACTTTCGCATGGATGCGGTCGGAATCGGCGGTGCCGAAGAGGGATACGAACCCGCCCGCGCGCGAGCAGAGGAGGCGGACTTCCTTGGTGGAGTGGCCCGCGTCGATGTAGTCGAGGAGCGAGAGCACCGGGACCGAGCCGATGCGCGTGGGGGTGAAGGCGCCTTCGCCGTCCGCGCCCATGTTGCCGTCCACCATGCGGCCGCGCTCGTGGGCGGAGACGGTGATGCCGCCGTCGATGTGCGCGACGACGAAGTTGCAGTCGGCGTAGCGGCGGCCGAGGGTTTCGGCGTGGCGTGCGGCGACGGCTTTCTGGTTCAGGACGTGCGAGTGGGAAACGCGGTAGACGCCCTTGATGCCGGTCAGGCGCGCGAGGTCGGAGTACTCGTCCACGTTGGTGGGGTTCAAGGTGTACGCGGGCTTGGCGAACGCCTGCGCGAACTTCCAGGCGAGCATCACGCCGAGCTTGGCGGGGTGCTCGCTGCCGCCGACGGCCGCGACGGTGTCGTCGAAGAGGCGCGCGTCCACCGCGGTGACGCCGCCGGGCTGGGAGTGGGCGGAGCCGCCGCGGCCGACGAATACGTCGATGGAGGCGGGGTCCGTCCCGTGGCGCGCGAGCATGTCGAGGATGACCCGGTAGCGGAAGGGGACCTGGTCGTTGACGTGGGGGAAGCGGAGGAGTTCGGGCGCGTCGTGGAAGAGGCTTTCCGAAAAGAGGGCGGTTTCGTCTTCGTAGAGCGAAACCTTGGTGGACGTGGAGCCGGGATTGATGATGAGCAGTTTCATGGGAAAGGCGTCCTTTCGGCGGACGGCGCGGAAAACTACGCATTTCCGCCCCGCCGTGCAACGGGAAAGCACGGGCCGCGCATATTTTTTGCCGGGGAACGGGGAAAAAGGCTTGCCAAAAGGGGGAAAGCGGATAAGATGCGCGTCCGTACCGATTGCGGGATGGAGCAGCCCGGTAGCTCGTCAGGCTCATAACCTGAAGGTCATTGGTTCAAATCCAATTCCCGCTACCAATTTTACCCCTGTTTTACAGGGGTTTTTTATTGTTTTTGGCTTTTGGCCGATTTGAAGATTTGCCCGTTTTCGGGCATTTTCGGCCCCCTTTAGGTGGGCAAAATTGGGGGGCAAAATTGACTCGGTTCAGAAATCGGAATTTCCGTTTTTCCTTGGAAAAGCGCATTTTTTACTCCGAAGATGCCTGCGCTTTTCCTCTGCCCCCCATTTTTGCCCACCTTTTCGGGCCGAAACAATGCGTTTTTATTGGCATTTTTGAGAAAGTTTGTTCGCCTTCCGTGCCCGGTTTTCCCGTCTTTTTCCGTCGGTTCCGGTTTTTCGCCATCCCACATTTTTTTCGCCGCCCCCTGTCCGATGACTTGCAAAGGCCCCATCGGGTTGCCTATGCTCCAAACGTTCTCTGTGCCTGTCGCATGTCCGCTCTACAGCCGTTCCATTTTTCCTTTCGGTCGGTTGTGCGGAATCTTCCACTTGCGGCAGGCCTTTTCTTTTTCACGGGATTCGTTAGTCTGCGCCCCGCTTTCCGCCCACGTTCGCGCGGGCGGCGGTTTCGGGGGCGGGGGCGTCTCTTCCCCCGTCCGGCGGAGAAGCCCCCCGCAGAAAGGCGCCTGTGCGGTCGTGCGTCTCAAGAGGTTTCACCGCGCCGCGCGCCGGGCGGATGGGGTACTCCGCAGGTCGATGGGGCGCGGCGCGGCTGGCTGGCGTCGCGCTTGGTCGCGTCCGCTCCCAACGCGCTCCCGGCCCCCTCCGCCCGTTCCGCAGGGCTGGCCGTCCTTCGCGGGGGGCGTGTCCGCCGCCCCCGTGCCCCCTGCGGCGATGCTGGCGGGGCGGCTTGGGGCTTGGGCGGCGGGCGTCGCCGGTTGGCCGGGGCTTCCGCGTCGCGCCGGGGGGGCCGACGCCCCCCGCCCCCCCTGCTTTGCGGTCGCGGCCCCCGGCGGCGCGGGGCGCACTCCTCCGAAAATCTGAAGTTTTGCGCGCGGCTTGTTCGGCGCCCGGACGCGCACAAACCTTCAAATTTTCTCTCCGGAGCGCGCCGGCGCCCCGCACGGGTTCCGCGTTGTCCCGTTGCCCCCCTCGAATGCCGCGTTGCGGCACCGCTCCCCCCCGATGGGGGGAGCTTTCGGCGGTAGCGGGGAGCGTCGTGCGTCTCGGTTTCCCCCCAGCCGTCCCCCGCACCCCCCGGCAACCCCCCCTTCCATTTGCGGCACAGTTCGCGGGGGCACTTTCTGGGGGGGAACCGAGAGCGCCGCACACTCTGCAAACTTTTCCACGCGGGGCCCCTTTCCCCGCGTCCACCAGGGAATAGTTTGGCGTCGCCCCTTCGGGCGCACGAGCATCCCCGCCTTGTTTCGTCGCCCCCTTGCGCATCCCTCCGGGAACGCCCCCGGAGGGGGCTTGCGCGGGGTAGGCCGCACCTTCCCGCCGGCGGCGCAGCACGAGCGGTGCGCGCGGCGGGAGGGCGCGGGCGGTTGCCGCCCGAACCGGGCGCGCTTCCTCCCTTTGCCAACCATTGGCAAAAATCCCCCGGATTGCCGATCGTTGGCAAACCATCGTTTTCCGTTTTGCCAACGTTCGGCAAATTGCCGCCGTTTTTGCCAAAGGTTGGCAAATCGCCGTTTTCCGTTTGGCCAAGGCTTGGCAAATCCGGGGCGTTTTTGCCAGGGCTTGGCAAACCGCGCCCGGATTCGGCGCCGGTCGTTTCCATCGTCCCCGCGCCCCCCCGCGCGAGGATCCCGCGCCGCCGTTGCCGTCGCCGCCGGATTTTCGCGCGGGGCCGTCCCCCGGCGGGGGACTGGCGCAAGAGGCGCCGCGACAGGCGCGGCGGCGGTTCGGCATGGAGGCGGGACACGGCGGCCGCTGGCTACGGAAGGCCCCGGCGCGCCGTTCCCCGCCCCTCATGCCGGGCGTTCCTTTGAGACCTTCCGCACCCGCCTGCAAATGCCTGCTTCACAGCGGCGCGGAACCTTGCCGCTGGAGACCGCCCGCAACATTTTCTCCGCGATGCCCTCCAAGCCGCCTTCGAGCGGGAACAGCTCAAGTTCTTCCGGGTGTACGTCATGCCGTTGATGCCCAAGGACCTCCGGCTTTCCTTCGACGCGGAGCGCGGCGTGGTGATATGGCGGCCGCTGGCCGAAGCCTTCCCCCCGGTCGAGGGCGGGGAGTAGGGCGGGGCGGGGAAATTGCCCGCCGCAAGCGGCCGCGCTTCTTCCGATTGCCCGCAACCGCACGGGCTATTTTCATCCGCATGAAACCTGCTTTATCCCAATTGCCCGTCATTGCCCGCAAACACCTTCCGGGCAATGCGGCAGAGCATGGGAAAAGGGGAGGGGGGAGGGAGTTTTCTCTCCCCTCCCCATCCCTCTTTTCCAATTGTCCGCTGGAAATTCTTCCCTTTAGGGCGGGCAATCCGGGCAATTGAAAAACAAGGGGTTTTTGGCGGATTTTGCGCCAATTGCCCGCGGGCAATTCAAAGGGCGGCGGGTTGCAGGGGCAAAGCGGGGAGTCCGCGGAAGTCGCGCCAACGTGTGCGGCCCGATTCCGTCAAACCGTACAAAGGGCGATTCTTCGAGCCGCCGGCATTGTACAAAACGCCTTCTGCGATGGCACGGCTGATGCATTCGTCGGCCTTGGTCTTTTTGCCCCATCCACGCTTCTCGAAGAGCTTTTGCATGTCCGCCCGGCGGAAGGTCCGTTCTTCCGTCTCGAAGAGCGCAAGCACGGACTCCTTGTTCCCGACTGCAATTTCGGTTTCCTCTTCCGGCTCAACTTCCCAGAGGCATGTATCGGGGTTGAAGCGTATTTTGAGGGGAAGAGGAGAACGGAAATTCCGGCGCACCTCCGCGAACCGCGTCAAGGGAGCCGACTCTTCGCGCTTTTGGTCTTTGACGGTGAGCGTTGCAAAATCGTCTGCGATGCGCGCGAACACGCCCGAGCCGCTGGCCCGGTCGAGATCGCGCTTGTCCTCCTGGCGTCCTTTGGCGTAGTGGTGGCAGGCCACGACAGCAACGTCGAATTTCGTTGTCAGGTCCACCACTTGGGACAAGGCTTCCGCCATCTCCCCCGCAGCGTTTTCGTCATCGCCACGGAAGAGAGGATAGAGTGGGTCGATGACAAGGAGGTCGAAGCCGGGGAGCCTGTCGCTTTCCATCCTGTACCTCAGCGCGGGGGCGAGGTCGGAAACCTTCATGCCTTTGCCGCGCAATTGCCAAGCCAGCAATCCTTTCAATTCGCCACGGTGGACCTCCAACGATTCGGTCATCCGCCCTATGCGGGAATCCCAAGCGAAAGGCAGAAGTTCAAGGTTGAGATACAACACGCGGGATTTGCGAGTACGAAACCCGAGGAACGGTTTTCCGATTGCCGTGCAAATCGCCAATTGCATGAGAAACATCGTCTTGCGGCCCTTGGCGTCGGATGCGACTAGCGCAAACTCAGTCTTGTTGAGGAGGCCTTCGACGATAGGAGGCGGGGCGGGACGGGGATTGGTCCGCGTGGTTTCCACGCTTTCGAATCCGCCGAACGACTCGAACCGGGCCACGTCAAAATCCGTTTCCGAAGGGTTTTCCGTTTCCCGGAGCTTTTCTTTTTCGAGTTCCGCGCGAAATTCTTCCTCCGGAAGCGAGTCGGTGCAAGGAATCTTGGGTTTCATGGATGGCCTCTCAAAAAAAGCAATTTCTGAAGCACCCCCTGCACTTTCCGGTCACATCTCACCGCACCGGGGAGCCGCGTCATCATGATGGGGTTTGTGCAATGCGGGTCAAAACCCATCGCCGCAAATTCGCGCGCATCGCCTCCAGCCACCCTCGTGTCCCAGTCTGCCCGGTCCCGTGCATTGACGCGGAGCAAGACGTGAAGGGATTTGTGCCCGGAGTGGACGACGGACTGAACGCGTCCCCAGCCGTGTTTCCGTCCCCACCCGCCCCAGAAGGCCATTTGCATGGCGAGGGAGCCGGTGTCCCGTTCGGCAACCATGTGGCGAAACGAGGCGACGGAGCCCTGCGCCCGCAAGGAAAGGGTTTTCTCGCCGGTGAGGGTTGCCACGCCCGAAAACGGATTGGGCGCGATGAGGACGGGAAGGGGGGCGCCAGCTCGGCCTAGCCGCTCCAGTTCCACCAACCAGTCATCCCGGCGGCGCATGGACCTTCCCAGCTCCGCACGTTGATTTTCCCGGTGGAGACAAAGCACCCAATCCCCCGGTTCGAAGATGGCGCGCACGAACGCCACCGCGTCTTCCCATCCGGGAGGCCAATCGATACGCACCGCCCCTTCCGCGCCCGGCATGAGCCAAGGCGAAGATTCCCACAATGTGCATTCGTCGAAGCCGAAGCCCTCTTGTGCGTACCGGGCAAAGCTCGGACGGGGCGTTGGAGGTGGATTGCACGGGAGACGGCGGGGGCCGTTCCGCCAGTTCGCCGATTCCTGAAAGGCCTTGTCCAGCGCACGCCGCACCTTCGCGCGTTTCCGTTCGCCGCGAAGTCCCAACACGGCAACCATATCCGCTTCGGCTTGCGGCAGGGGAATGTCTGCTTTTGCCGCGCGGCTCGCCGTGGACATGAGCCAGAACTCCGTCTTGCCCTGTCCCGAGGAGGGACATGCCCGCAGGTTGTCGCGGTACTTGTCCCGTGCGCGTTCAAGTCGTGCGCATCCGTAGTCAATCAGACGGGCCATGCTACGCCTCCAATGCAAAACCCAGAAGGGTTTCCAGCTCAGCCTGGCTGTAGCGGACATGGGAACGGGATGCACGGCGCGGGTGGAGCTTTCCTGCCTTCGCCCAGAGCTGGAGCGTCCGTGCGGAGACTCCGGCCAAGCGGCAAGCGTCTTTCGTCTTGAGGGGTCGGTCGCGCCGTTCTTGCGGGGCGGCGAGGGCCGCGAGAGCGGCGTCGCGTTCGGCGGGGTCGGCGATGGCGGCGCGTGCAAACGCGGCCAAGGTTCTGCGGGTTTCTGCGTTCATGATGGGGTCTCCACTTCCGCCTTCGCGCACTTTCGGCGTGGTTCTCGGAAGTGCCCGGAAAAATTGCACAATCCGGCGCACGTTCCGGCAATGCCGGTTTTCGGGACATCGGAAACGGGCTTTCCAAAAGGAAATCCGCGAAAAAAAATGTCCCATTCCGGGATGGACGGGACAGGCCGCAAGGGGCAAGAGAGGGTGGTTAGGCTTGTGTCCCGGGCGTTTTCTTGGCCTTGGCGTATGCCTCGCCCGTCATGGGCTTCCCAAGCTTCAATGCCCATTCCCGCCAGTATTCGACGCCTTTCCTCGCCCCGAAAGAGATGTCATGACCTTCCTCTTTCATATCGCCCAAAACGCCTTGCATGATGGCGATTTGTCCAAGCGGAGTGTCCCCGCCGCCTTCGTCGTGCAAGGCCTTCTCAAATCGGGTGAACGCTTCCACCTTCACGCAATCCGCATCGGCGTTTTTCTGGTCGCGGGCAAGGCGGTTTGTTCCAAGTTCAACGGTCCGGCGGATTTCTTCGCTTCCCTCGGATAACTTGGCCTCCAATGCCCGGCGGGATTCCACCACGGATGCCCTTGCTCCCGCCGCCGCGTGCTTTGCCTCGCCCACTGCCTTTCGCGTCAGTTTGCCTTCGGAGCGCACCAACTCGGCAAGGTCCAGCACATTCCTTCCCGCCCGCCGCATCGCCGCCAGAAAGGGGCGGGCGGCGTCGTTTCTCACGTCGCCGGGGAACAGCTCGAAATCTTGCAAGGAGGGAGCGGCAAGCGCGCCCGTCCGCATGAAGGTCCGGCATTGCGCAAAAAGCTCCTTTGCCCACACCTCCACTTTCGCAGTTGCGTGCTGGAACATGTGGACCTTCTCCGGGCGGCTGGTGCGGGAAACCCACAACTCCCGCGCCCATTCCCAGCCCTTGTTTTCCCAAAAGTCGAATCCGCCGCCGTCAAACCTCGACAATGCTCCGGAAATCTCCCTTGCGAGAACCTCTTGCGGAGGCGAAGCGGACGAGGGTTGAAAACCCGCGCACCCCGGCGAAACGAAAAAGCCCTCTGGATCGCGGGGCAGGGGAAAACCCATTTCATCGCGCCATGCCAGGACGCGCGCGCGGTAGAGGTGCGCCGCATGGCCAGCCCGGCGGTAAACCTGCCGGAATTCGGGTTCATTCGTCGTGCTCAGAAATCGGGCACACTCCGCCGTCATTCCCAAAATTTCAACGGCCTCGAGGAAAGAATCGGGAAAAAGTCTCATGGTTCCGCCCTTCACTTTTTTGCAAGCATCTTCGCCACCTTCGCCAGCGTAGCGGCATCCGCGCCCGCCAGCATCCGCGCCAACTTCGCCACATCCGCCGGGACGGGTTCGACTTCCACCGCTTCCACGTCGATGATGGGCATGCCGTTCCCGGATGCCGCCCCGCCCGTGCCGATGGCGCCGACAATCGCCTTCGGCATGGCCTTTGCGAAAGCCTTCCGCATTTCTTCCCGCCCCCGGCGGTCGTAATGTTTCAAGACGATTTCCGCCGTCTGGTGACCCGTGATTCTCCGCAAGATTTCCATCGGGACTCCATGCGCCAGCGCCAGCGTGCAAAACGTCGTGCGGAAGGAATGCCACCCGCACAAGCTCCCGCGCCGCGCGCGCGGTTCGCCTTCTTGGATTTCGGCCAGCGTCGCCCTTGCCGGAGCTTCCCGTTTCGGCGGGGACACGAGGGCCATTTCGCCGGTCTCTTCGATGGCGTGCAGGTAGTCGCTCACTCCGCCCCCGCTGGTCCCGATTTCCGCCGCGATTTCCTGCCCGCTCTTCCCCTCGAAGTGCAACGCGAGAATCCGGCGCGCCTTTGCCTTGCGCTTCGCCGTCCATCCTGCCCGTGCCATGCCGTCCTCCAGTTTCAGCGCCGCCGCCTCTTCGTCCTCCGGGGCCGGATACTTTCCTTCCTTGACGGCTTTCTCCGGACGGACGAATCCCGCCGCCGCCAAGACCTTTTGCAGCCGGATGTTCAAACTGTCCGGATTGCGGGCATAGGCCAGGGCGATTCCCGGCCAAACGTAGGGCACCGACGCCTTGCGCACCGCTTCGGCTTCTTCCAGCACGGCCCGGAAAGGCGGGAAGATGGGGATTTCCACCGTCTCTCCGGTTTTGGAGGTTTTGACGGTCACGAAACCTTCCCCCAAGTCCACGGCATCCCATCGCAATCGGCACACGTCGCCCCGGCGCAGGGCCGTGCAAGCGGCGGCGACGATGACGGGGCGCAATTCCGGATCGATTTCCGCCGCCGCCGCGTAGATTGCTTCAAGCTCCACCCCGGAGAAAGGTTTGCGGTGGACGATGGTCTCCGGCCGCTTCGGAAGCTTGGCAAGGTATTCCCGGAAGCCCCGGCTGTCCCCGTCCAGCTTCCGCAGGGCACTCCGGAGGATGGAAAGATGGTCGTTCCATGTCTTGCCCGAAACGCCCCGCTTTTCCACGCTTTCAAGAAAGCCCTTGAAGTGAGCCGCGGTCAGCGCTCCGGCCTCCGTCACGCCCGGAGCGTTTTCGTGCATGTAAGCCACGAACCGCCGCAGGACGGTATGAACAAGCTCCACCCACCCCTCGGACACTTTGCCCTTCTTGTGCGGCAGGGCGTCCCACTTCCGCACCAATTCGGCCAGCTTCAAGCGCTCGACTTTTCCGCCATAGCGGAGGTCGTGTACCCGTTGCGCGTCACGAAGTTCCTCGTCGGTGTCGTGTCGCCCCTCAAGCGCCTTCTTCAGCATTGCCTGTGCCCGCTCCCGGCTTTGTTCGAAGGCGGCATCGCCCTCCTGCTCTCCCGGCTCCGGCGGCGTCCCCCGCCAACGGCAAAGGGATGTTTCGCGGCGCTTGCCGTCAACCATCCATCGACCATACCACTTTTTCCTCCAGTCCCCCCGGCTGTCCTTTTTCAAGAACACCCACCTTTCGAGTCCGTGCGTCGCCTTCCGTGCCATGATTGAATCCTTTGCTCGTTTTTGCCCATCTTCGCATGTCTTCGGAGGAAAGCAAGGCTCAAGGTGGGCAAAATTGGGGGGCAGAAGAAAGAAAACCTTGAAAACACTTGATAATCGCGTAAAGAGTTTTAGCTCATAACCTGAAGGTCATTGGTTCAAATCCAATTCCCGCTACCACCTTAAACCCTTGGATTTCCAGGGGTTTTTCTTATTTTAGGCCTCCCCGGCGGGCACTTTTTTCTTGAACTTTCGCAAAAAAACGCCCGTTTGCTGACCCCAAAAAGTGGGCAAAATCAGGGTCAGGATTTTTCCGCTTTTTCCCGCTCCCTTTCCGGCAAGTTCCAGCGCAGATGGAGGACGTTTCGTCCTTGCAGTCAGGGGAGGATGTCACTAGGTTCTCCAAAGGTGCCCCTGCACCGTTGCATTCCATGAACGGAGCAAAAACAACAAACGCGGACGGGACCGTGGCTTCGGGGTCACGGGTGGACGGGTGTGCCCCTGACCGGAAGCGGATTGGCATCTTCATCATCGCCTACAACGCGGAGGCGCACATCGAGGCGACCCTGGCGCGGATTCCGGCGGCGGTATGGGGGGAAATTGAGGAAGCGTTCGTGTTCGACGACTGCAGCACGGACGACACGGTGAAGCTGGCTCTCGCGTTGAGGGCGAAGTATCCGAAACTGGTTGTCCTCCGCAACCGGACGAACAACCGCTACGGCGGGAACCAGAAGCTCGGCTGGCAGTACGCATTGGATCGGGGGCTGGACGCCGTCGTGATGCTGCACGCCGACGGGCAATACGCACCCGAGATCCTGGCGGACCTCTACCGCCCCGTCGTGGAAGGCCGTGCCGACGTGGTCCTCGGTTCGCGTATGCTCCGCAAGGGCGACGCCCGCCGCGGCGGCATGCCTCGCTACAAGTATCTCGGCAACATCGTCCTCACCCGTATCCAGAATGCACTGACCGGCATCGGCCTGAGTGAGTTCCACACCGGCTACCGGGCCTATTCCACACGCTTCCTGCGAGCGGTCCCCTTCCGCGAAAATTCCGACGAATGGCACTTCGACACGGAAATCCTGCTCCAGGCGGCCGCCGCCGGGGCGCGCATCCTGGAAGTGCCCATCCCCACCTACTACGGGGACGAAATCTGCCACGTCAACGGCATCGCGTACGCCATGCAGTGCATCCGGACCAGTTTCGAATACTTCCTGATGCGCAAGGGGCTGTTCTACAGGCGGAGTTTCGACGTCAACCTCGCCGGGCAGAAATACTTCGGCAAGTTCGACGATCCGTATTCCAGCCACAGCGTGGTCCTGTCCTGGCTGGAAAAAGAAGGCCTGTCCGGCAAACACATCCTCGAACTGGGTGTTGGCGACGCGTCGCTGACGGGGAAGATGGCTGCGGCAGGGGCGGACGTGGTGTGCGTGGAAATTGACGGCGAGTCGGGACGGCTGGCCCTGCCCCATGCCCGGAAAGTGATCCAAGGCAATCTGGAAGAAGTGGATTTCCGCCAGTCGGACCAGGTGGAAGCCTTTGACCTGTGCGTGGCCGCGGACATCCTCGAACATCTTGTCCATCCGGAAACGACTCTTTCCAAAGTGAAAATCCCACTCAAACCCAACGGACACATCATCGTTTCCCTGCCCAACGTGGCCAACGCGTATGTGCGCTTCAATCTCCTGCTCGGGCGTTTTCCCTACTACCGAAAGGGCATTCTGGATGCGACCCACCTGCATTTTTACACTCTGAAGAGCATGAAGCGCCTGTTGGAACAGACTGGCTGGATTATCGAAAAGCGGGCCGTGACGTCCATTCCCGTAGCCATCGTGGTACCTTTCTTGAGGAAATGGCCGTTTCGGTGGATCATCCATCTGTGGCACGGTCTCACGGTCTGTTTTCCCGGTCTTCTCGGATACCAGGGCGTGTTCCTTTGCCGGAATCCGAACTCCGGGGATTTGCTGTGAGCAATTTCTCCCAATCCCCATCCATTGGGAAACGGGCCGTCTGGATGTGGGCATTGCTGTTTGCCTGTCTGGTCTGGGGACACTACGGGCTTGCGCGGGTCACGGACTTCGTGGGGGACGACTGGGCATTTCTGGGGGCGGCCCTCCGCCCGGCGCAGCCGCTCGGAACCACCGCAATCGAAACTCTCCGTGACTACTACCGTCCACTCAACAACCTGTCGCTCAGGATGTCTTTTGCTTGCCTGGGCGACCGGCCGTGGGCGTTTGCACTGCTCGGGCTTGCCTTGCATGGCGCCGTCCTGGCGGTGTATCTAGGCTTGCTGAAAAAACTGGCTGCCTCGCGGAAGGCGATGTGGATCGGCGGTGCGCTCTATGCTTTCGCCCCCATCCTCTACGATGAATTCCATTGGCAGTGCCACGTGGTGCTGGCCTACTACCCAATCGCCATGCTGGCGGCGTTCCTTCTGTGGGTGGACTGGTTGCAAACGGGAAAAGGGTGGTGGAAACTACCGCTTTCTTGGTTGGCCTATCTTGCGGGACTAGCCAGCTACGAGAACTGCGTTCCCTTGGCGCTGGTATTTCCCGTGTCGGCGTGGTTGCTGTCGCCGGAGCGCCGCTGGAAATGGTCCCTCGTGCATCTGGGGCTGGCCGCGCTGTACGTCGCCTACCGGTTCACCCACGGGTTCGGGTTCGGCATCCCCGCCATTGCTGCGGCCTACTATTCCGAAGGCGAAGGACTCAGCCTCGTCGGCATGGTGCAGAATGTCCGTACCATGGCCTCTTGGTGGTGTGGCGGGATGATGGCCAAGAGTTTTCTGGGGGGATTCGAAGCATTCGCGACGCTCCTTCCGAAATGGCAGATCGTGTTCGTGGCAGGTTCTCTCATTCTCCTGGGACTGTTGCGAGTGGCCATGCAGAGAATTGGAAACACATCGGTGTCTATGGCTGATGGGAACCGTACGCGTGCCTGGAAAAACCTCTTCATCGGATTGCTCTGGATGGCACTGGCCTATTCGCCGCACCTTCTGTTCCCTGTCTGCTCCCGGCACAACCTGTTGCCGATTTTCGGTGCGGGCATTGCGCTGGGGGGTGTGTGGTCCCTGCGACCCTCCCGGGCTCCGGCCTGGGTTTGGTGCGGCATCGGGTTGCTCTGCCTGATCGCGAACGCCGGAAACGCGATTGCCTGGCGGGATGCGGGAATGTTTTGCAGGCGGGTATACCGGCATCTGGAGGCCACGCAGGACGAATGGAAGGGCAAGGAGCTCGTCTTGTTCGACACCCTCTCCCTCCGCGAACGCCAAACGCCCGGCATTCTGGCTTCCCGCAACGACGCGGCATCTACCTGGGCCGAGTACCACAACGCCATTCTCTTGCGCGGATTTGTCGGCAACGGCATGCTCAAGATGTGTATGCCCAATCCGCCGCAAGGCATCCAGGACACCGAACACGGGGCCCGCGTCGAAAACGGCATCTTGTACTGGCACGACCGCTACAACCCGGCCGTCCCGCACGAGACACCCATGGACCGCGTGTATCGCGTCGATTGCCTCGCCATTGCCACTCGGGGCACACCTGAAGAGATGCCATAACAGGGGGTTCTCGGGGGCGGGATTCAATCGGGAGGGCCTTTTTCGGGCAGGGGTTGGGGCAATGGCGGCAAAAGGGGCCATCCAGTCGTCACGGGGCGGATTGATTTGCATATCTTGCCCATCGGGCAGGCTTTGCATCAGCAAAATCGATCGAAGACCCGCCAGTCGACGATGACAACGGCGGTTGTAGATGCAATCATCGCGCAGAGCCGCCGCCCCCACTTCCCAAACGCGGCCGGGCGCATCCACGCGGCCAAGGTGTCGAATAGCTCGGGAATGGCGAAAAACGACGTTTTCTTCGGCAGCAACCCCGAAGAAAGCTTCCGGCCGCTATCCGGGCGTCGGGATGATGACATCCCATGCACTTCGCCGCGGGTATTTCCGCTGCCGACACCTTCGACAACCTGTGGGATGCGGACCCTGGGGGCGGTTTCCGGTTCCGGGGGCGGCTGGGGGCAGCGGCGAGGGAGGTGTTTCCGGCGTTTTTCCGGGGCGGGGGGAGGGGGAATTGGCTTGAACGGGAGGGGGGAAGAGGTGTACAAGAAAAGGATTCCATCCGCGACACTCATGAACACCCAAACACCCAAAGCCGGGAGGGGAGGGAGGAGCGCAGGCCCCTGCGGGAGGGGGCTGGCGCTGGCGTTCGCCCTCGCGCTGGCGTTTGCCGCTCCGGCGGCGCGGGGGGAGAAGGCGGCGGTGGCGGACTGCGAGCGGGACGCGGCGATCGACGTGTGGGCGGCGCCGGACGTGGAGTTCTGCCGGAAGGTGATGGACGAGGTGTTCGCGCTGGCGGGGGTGGAGCCGGTGCGGGCGGAGTTCGACGCGGAAGGCATGCTCGTCGTCTCCAACGCCGAGGTGATTTGCTCGGCGTTCCGGACGCCGAAGCTGCTGGAGGATTACGATTTCCCGCGGCAACCGCTCGGGAAGATGCATTACGCGCTGTACGCGACGCCGGACCGGGCGGATCTCATGCTTTCGATGAGAATCACGGACTGGCCGCGCATGAAGGTGGCCTATTCGCCGGTGTCGCAGGGGATGAACCCGGACCGGGAGAATTATTTCGCCCACGCGAACCTGGAGCCGGAATACGTCGAATACCGCACGAGCGAGGGGGCGGTGGAGGCGCTGAAGGCGGGGGAGGCGGATGCGCTGTTCCTCTACACGCCGTACGGGAAGCGGCCGGAGGGGCTGGAGGAAATCGTGCCGATCGGGATGCGCAACGTGTATTTCGCGGTGCGCAAGGACCGTCCGGAGCTGATGGAGCGGCTGTCGGCGGCGTACCGGGAGTGGTACATCGACAACATCGAGCGCTACGACGGCTGGCGCGAGGAGCTGCTGGGCATCCGGCGTCCGGCGAAGCGGGTGCGGATCGCGGCGTACAGCCGCGGGGACCTGTTCCAGGTGTCGCCGGACGGGACGCGGTCGGGGCTGATCGAAGACTGGATCCGGTCGCTGTGCGCGATCACGCACTGGACGCCGGACTACGTGTACGGCGACTACGACCAGAGCGTCGGCGACGTGAAGGCCGGGCGGCTGGACCTGGTGGGCGGGCTGGGGTTCAGTCCGGCGCGCGGGAAGGCGCTGGAGTTCCCCCACACGCCGATCGGGATGCTGCGGGTCTACCTCTGGGCGCGGCCGGGCAGCCCGTACCAGGCGGGGCGGCCGGAGACGTGGAAGGGGATGAAGATCGGGCTTCTGGCGGGGTCGCTCAGCGCCCAGCGGGTGAAGCAGCGGCAGGAGGAGAAGCACCACGAGGTGGAACTGAAGGAGTACACCTCGAACCGGGAGTTGCTGGACGCGTACTTCTCGGGGGAGGTGGACGGGTGCGTCAACATCGAGATGCAGGAGCTGGACCGGGAGCGGGCGCTCCGGCTCTACGCGTCGCACCCGATGTACCTGGTGTGCGCGAAGGGGAAGCCGGAGCTGTTCCGGGAGCTGGAGGATGCGCTGGACTTCGTCTGCGACGACGCTCCGAAGTACATGCGGCTGATCAGCGAGAAGCACTACGGGGCGCACAGCGACATGAGCGAACTGACGTTCCAGGAGTCGGAATGGCTCGAACGCCGCGCGGAGGACCCCTCGCCGATCGTGATCGACTTCTCGCCGTGGCCGTTCCCCGTGCGCGACGAAAAGGGCCGCCCGATGGGCCTGCCCAAGGCGTTGCTGGAAGAACTGGCGCGGCACACGGGGCTCAAGTTCGAGGCCTCGCCGCAGACGGGCATCCAGACGGCGGAAGCGAAGTTCTTGCGCGGGGACACGGATTTCTGGATCCCCTACCCGGAGCGTCCGGACGCGGCGGCGTACGGGGCGCTGGACGTGTTCTCGCTGCCCGTGCCGCAGAGCTGCAGCGAGCTCTACGGGGCCGACGACTTCCGCACCGAGTTCGTGATGCTCACGCATTCCTCCACGCCGACCGAGCTCACCAGCATCCTGCGCAAGACCATGGAAAGCATCCCCTCCCAGCAGTGGCAGGAGATGTTCCTGGCGGCGGCGGCGGAGCGGCTGGCGGAGCGGACGTTCTTCGGGCTGACGGACGCGGAGCTCAAGGAGTACGCGCTGAGCGCGGGGGCGATGTTCGCGGCGCTGCTGCTGGTGTACGCGGTGTCGCTCATCGTCCTGCTCAAGCGGCAGGCGCGGCTCGCCCAGGAGTCGGCCCGCCAGGCGCAGGAGGTCGCGATGGCCAAGTCCCGCTTCCTCGCGATGATGTCGCACGAGCTGCGCACGCCGCTCAACGCCGTCATCGGGTTCGCCGAGTTCCTGTCGCAGGAGGCGGCCGTCGAGTCCAAGCGCCGGGAGTGGGTGCAGGGGATCCTGGCGAGCGCGACGGCGCTGCTGGACCTGATCAACGACATCCTCGACCTCTCCAAGCTGGAGACCGGGGCGATGAACATGCACGCCGGGACGTGCAACGTGGCGGAGCTGGCGAGCGAGCTGTCGGCGATCTTCGGGCACCGCCTGAAGCGGATCGGCGTCGATCTGACCGTGCACCAGACGAGCGAGGGGGAGATCCCGCCGCTCCGGCTGTCGCGGCAGGGGATGCGGCAGATCCTCATCAACCTCGTCGGGAACTCGGCGAAGTTCACCCGGGACGGGAAGATTTCCGTGCAGTACGGGTGGCGGCCGGAGGATGCCACGCTCCACATCGAGGTGGGCGACACGGGCTGCGGAATCTCCGAGGAGAAGATGGCGAAGCTGTTCGATCCCTTCGTGCAGGACATCTCCTCGCGCATGCACGAGCAGGCGTCGGGAGCCGCCCCCAAGGGCACCGGGCTGGGGCTGCCCATCGTCAAGCGGCTCGTGGACAGCGCGGGCGGGACCATCTCCGTCGAGAGCCGCCTCGGGCAGGGCACGCGCTTCTCGATCGACATCCCCGGGCTCGAACCCGCCGCCGCGCCTGACGTTGCACCCGCCGTGCCGGTTCCGGCCGCGCCCGCGAAGGCGGCGGTCATATCGGGGTCGGTGCTGGTGGTGGACGACATCGCGATCAACCGCAAGGTCCTCGGCATCCACCTGACCAAGCTCGGGGTCGGCGAGATCCGCTACGCGGAAAACGGCGCGAAGGCCCTGGAAGCGATGTCCGACTGGACGCCCGACATCGTCCTGAGCGACATCTGGATGCCCGAAATGGACGGACAGCGCCTCTCCGAGGAAATGCACCGCAACGCGCGGCTTTCGACCATCCCCATCGTCGCCATCACCGCCGACGTGGAGGTGGAGACGACGCACGACACGCAGCATTTCGCGAAGGTGCTCGCCAAGCCGGTCACGGGCGCGAAGATCGCGGCGCTGTTCGAGGAACTGGCGGAGGCCGGCGGACGATGAGGCTGCTGGTCGATTGCATCCCGTACGACGGGGGGCGGAGCGGGATTTCGGTGTACGTGCGCGGCGTGGTGGGGGAGCTGCGGGCGCAGGGGCACGAGCTGACGCTGCTGCTCGAACCGGACGCCGAGGTGCCGGAAGGGAAGGGGCTGCCGGCGGTGCGCGCGCCGCGGTGGACGCGGAAACCGGCGCTTTCCATGCTCTGGCACCTGCTGGCGCTGCCGTGGCGGATCCGGCGGATGCGGGGGGCGTTCGACGGGTTCGTGCTGTGCGCGGCGAACCGGCGGGTGTGCGCGTTCTACCCCCTGCCGACGGTGGCGACGGTGCACGACCTGGCGAACTGCCGGATTCCGGGGAAGTATTCGCGGTCGCGGATGTTCTACCTCAAGTGGATCATGCCGCGGTTCGCGAAGAAGGCGCACCGCCTGGTGGCGGTGAGCGGGGCGACGAAGGCCGACATGGTGCGGTTCTGGGGGTGCCGGGCGGAGGACGTGGCGGCCATCCACGTGGGCACCGGCGCCAAGCGGCCCCCCGCCGGGACGGGGACGCGGGGAAGCAACATCCTCTACATTTCGCGGCTGGAGCATCCGGGGAAGAACCACGTGCGGCTGATCGAGGCCTACGGGCGGCTGCCGCGCGCGCTGGCGGAGGCGCATCCGCTGGTGCTGGCGGGGGCCGACTGGAAGGACGCGGAAACGGTGAAGGCGGCGGCGGCGGCGAGCCCGCACGCGGACCTGGTCCGGTTCGCCGGGTTCGTGCCGGAAGAGGACATGGAGCGGCTGTGGGCGGAGACGGGGTTCTACGTGTTCCCGAGCCTGTGCGAGGGGTTCGGCAGTTCGCTGGCCGAGGCGATGGCGCGGGGGGTGCCGTGCGCGTGCTCGGGGAACGGGGCGCTGGCGGAAGTGGGCGGCGACGCGGCCGTCACGTTCGACCCGGAGGACGCCGGGGACATCGCGCGGGGGCTGCTGGAACTGCTGGGCGAGGGGGAAGACGCGCGGACGGCGCGGGTGGAACGGGGGAAGGCGCGGGCGGCGACGTTCTCGTACGACGCGCACGCGCGGGGGCTGGTGGCCTTGTTCGGAGGAGCGGAATGAGCGGCATTTCCTGGTTGTTCGGCATTCCCCTCGCGAAAGTGACGGAAAAGGAAGCCGTCGAGACGATCATCGGCCTGGCGAAGGCGCCGCGGCGGCGGCCGACGCATTTCGTCGCGACCCTGAACGTCGATTTCGTGTCCAACGCCGTGCCCGCGTGGCCGTTCAAGGGGAACCGGGAGCTGTGGCTCTACCTGCGGCGGTCGGATTTCGTGGTGGCGGACGGGATGCCCATCGTGTGGCTGTCGCGGCTGGTGGGGCGGCCGCTGCCGGCGCGCGTGACGGGGTCGGACACGGTGCCGCTGATCTGCAAGCGGTGCGCGGAGGAGGGGCTGAGCATCTACGTGCTGGGGGGGACCGATTCCGCGCTCGACAAGGCGTTCGCCGTCCTCCGCGCGGCGTCGCCGGACCTGAAGATCGCGGGGATGAACACGTCGAAAGTGGACCTGGAGGAGGACCAGGGCTTGCTGGTGGAGCACATCAACGCGGCGAAACCGGACATCCTGTTCGTGGCGCTGGGGAACCCGAAGGAAGAGCTCTGGATGGGGCGGCACATGTCGCACCTGGACGCAGGGGTGGTGATGGGGGTGGGCGGGACGTTCAACTTCCTCGCCGGGCTGGTGAAGCGGGCGCCGAAGTGGATGCAGAACTGCGGGCTGGAGTGGGTGTTCCGCATCTGGCAGGAACCGCGGCGGCTTTGGAAGCGCTACGCCTACGGGCTGGTGAAGTTTTCGTGGCTGGCGCTGCGGATGATGGCGGGGAGATACCGCAAGTGAGGATCGCGCACGCGATCCGGCGGCTGTCGTTTGCCGACTGGGGGGGGACGGAACAGGTCGTCTGGAACCTCGCGCGGGTGCAGGCGGCGGCGGGACACGCGGTGCGGATTTTCGCGACGGACGCGCTGGGCGGGGCGGCGGAGGAGACTCGGGAGGGGCTGGAAATCCGGCGGTTCCGGGCGGTGTATCCGTGGTGGCCGCTGGGGAAGCGGCTGGCGCGGACGCTGGACCTGAAGGGCGGCAATCCGTTCGTGCCGGGGCTGGGGAGGGCGCTCCGGGAGTGGAAGCCGGACGTGATCCACTGCCACGCGATGGGGCGGATCGCGGAGCTGTGCATCCGGACGGCGGAACGGACGGGGGCGAAAAGCGTGGTGCACCTGCACGGGGGGGCGGCGAACGTGCCGGCGGCGGAAGCGGCGAGCCTGCGGGCGCCGACGCGGTGGCGGCTGCCGTGGGGGAAGGCGGTGGAGGTGGCGCTGGGGTGGAAGCGGCGGGTGCCGGAGGGGGCGGACGGCATCGTGTGCGTGGGGGAGGACGAGGCGGACCACTGGCGGGGGCGGCATCCGCACGTGCTGTTCCTGCCGAACGGGGTGGATGTTGCGCGCTTCGCGCGCGAGGCGAGAGAATGCACAATGCAGAATGCAGAATGCACAACGGGGGAAAAGGGGTTCCGGGTGCTGTGCGTGGCGCGGATCGACCGGCAGAAGGACCAGATGGCGCTGGTGGAGGCGCTGGGGCGGAACCCGGAGATGCGGCTGCGGCTGGTGGGGCCGGTGACGCAGCCGGACTACCGCGCCGAACTGGAAGCGCGGGCGCGGGAACTGGGCGCCGCGGAACGGCTGGCGTTCGCGGGGCCGCATCCGGCGGACAGCGCGGAGCTGGCGGCGGAGTACGCCAACGCGGACGTGTTCGCGCTGGCGAGCCGGCACGAGCCGTTCGGCATCGCGGTGCTGGAAGCGTGGGCGGCGGGGTTGCCGGTCGCCGCGAGCGGCGTGGGGGGGCTGGGGCGGCTGTGCGCGGCGCATCCGGGGGCGGCGGCGGCGTTCTCGCCGGGGGACGCGGCGGGACTGGACGCGGCGCTGGGGAAGGCGCGGCGGGAAGGGTCGGCCCTGGCGGCGGCGGGGCGGGCGGCGGCGGGGGAATACGCCTGGGCCGCGCTGGGGCGGAAGCTGGTTGATTTTTACGGGACTTTGGGATAGGGTCGTCCATTCGGAAAATGGATACCGATTTGACAGAAGAAGAGCGGGAGCGATTGCGGAGGGTGACCATCGCGCTGAAGGTGGCGTCGGGCATCCTCCTGAAATGGTCGTTCCTGTTCGTGCTGGCGTTCGCCGGGCTGTTCGCCGGTTTTTCGTGGTTCCTGGTGCAGCGGGCCGCGCAGAGTCCGTGGCGCTATTCGTCGACCACGCGGCTCCTGTACATGCCGCGGGAGGGCGGCAAGGTGCCGGTGCTGGGCGACAAGCAGCTGCTGCGGGTGCTGGAACGCCTCTCGCTCAAGCGGCAGGTGGGGGAGGATCTGCCCCTGCCGCCGGGGGAGCGGGCGCGGCTCGGGCTGGACCTGGAAATCAAGCAGGAGAGCAAGCCCACCAACCTCTACACGCTGACGGCGCACAGCGGGAGCCGGGAAGCGGCGATCCGGAAGGTGAACGCCTACGCGGACGTCCTGATCGAGGAATACGGTTCGCAGCGGCTGCGGGAACTCGCCCGTTGGGGGGGGGCGGCGGAAATCCGAAAGGCGGCCATGCGCTCGGAACTGGCGAAGGTGGAAGCGGAACTGGCCGACCTGAAGATCCAGTCTGGAACGGAACATCCGGTGGAAGCGCTGGTGACGATGACGTCGATGATCGGGGAAAACCGCCGGAACGCCCTGATGCTGGACGTGGAAGTCTCCGCGGCGGAAAAAACGCGCGCGGTGCTGGAAGAGGGGCAGGGCGAACTGGGGACGGCCCTGCTGGCGCGCGCGCCGGAATTGAAGAAACTGAAGGCCTCGATGGAGGAACTGGACGACGAAATCGCGAAACTGCGGCAGGTGTACACGGACCTGAACCCGAAGGTGAGGGGGAAGCTGGAGGACCGGGAGGAGCTGGAGAAGAAGTACCAGGCCATCGTGGCGGAATGCGGCGGGGAGGATCCGGGGCTCGCGGGCGTGGAACAGGCGGAGAAGGCGCAGATGTCCCTGCTGGACGCGACGTCGCGGCTGGAGGCGCTGAAGGAACAGCGCGAATCGTTCGCGGAAAAGATGGCGCGGGACGATGCGCGCGCGGAGGCGCTGTCGGAAATCGCCCCGCGGGTGGCCGTCCTGGCGGCCCGCAGGTCGGAACTGAAACGGGAACTGGAGGAAATGGAGGAACAGCTCGGGAACCTGACGTACCTGCAGAAGAGCGCCGGGACCGACCTGCGGCAGATCGAGCGGTCGGAGGCGGCGGGCGAGCGGTCGCCGTTCCGCGCGGTGAATTTCGCGATGGCGGCCGGCGCGGCGGGGGGGGGCACGGCGGCGCTGGCCTTTTTGACGGTGCTGCTGGGTTTCTGGCTGGGCCGGGTGCGCGGGGCGAAGGAACTGGCGGCGCCGGGGGACATCCGGGTGCTCGGCTCGCTGCCGGGGCGCTGGGCGATGCGCAAGCGCAGGGAACAGGAAGCGCTGGGGGTGGTGGCCATCCACTTCGTGGACGCGCCCGAATCGAAGGGGACGGTGCTGGTGTGCCGCCTCAAGGGGGCGAAGCCGCAGCCGAAATTCGAGGAAGCGCTCGACTGGTCGCTTTCCATGGCCGGGGTTCGCCCGTTCGTGCTGACCATCGTGCCCCCGTCGGGGAAGGGGGTGCCGAAGGACGAGGAGGCGGTGACGATGCTCAACACGGTGCGGAAGGGCCCGAAGGGCTGGTTCCCCGTCGTCAACCGCTATTCGCTCGCGCCGACGGAACTGCAGATGCTCCGGGCGGACCTGGCGGGCCTGCGGGAGGAGTTCGACTGCATCTTCGTGGAGACGTCCGGCGGCCTGCGGCACGGCGGGGCGTTCACCGAGCAGCTGCTGGGGGTGTGCGACGCGGCCCTGCTGGCGGTGGGGGCGAACCGGACGCGGCGGAGCGAACTGGCCTACGTGCGGCGCCTGGTGCAGGCGGCGGGCAAGCCCATGATGGGGCTCGTGACCGGCGCGCGGGGACGGGTGGTGCGGAAAGAACTGGAGGAAAGCCAATGGTGAGGCGGAACGAGCGGACCGGGGGCGCGCGGCGGACGCTGGCGGCGGCGGTCCTGGCGCTGCTGGCCATGGCGGGATGCTATCCGACGCGCTGGACGAGCAACTACGACGGTTTCCTGGACGAAATCGAGCACGACAACGCGATCCTCGAGGTGTCGGGGCGGGACGAGGAGAGCGAGCGGCAGCGGACGGAATTCCTCAAGGCGCTCTGGGAGGAGAAGCAGCCGCCGTACCGGGTGAACGCGGGCGACAAGATCGAAATCCGCGTGTACGGGCACGAGGACCTGAACGTGACGACGCGGGTGAGTCCCGACGGGAGCGTGGGGATGCTGTTCCTGGGGCAGGTGGACGTGGCGGGGCGGACGATCACCGAGGCGCGGGACGCCATCGAAAAGGGGCTGGAACCCTACGTCAAGCACCCGGTGGTGGGGGTGACGGTGCTCGAAGTGGACAGCGAAACGGTGACCCTGTCCGGGGCGTGCGCGAAACCCGGCCTCTACAACATTTCGTCTTCGACGCGCCTGGCCGACGCCTACGCGCAGGCGGGAGGCACGGCGGTCCGCCTGTTCCACGGCATCACCGTCGACGTGGCCAACCTGGAACTGTCGCTGCTGATCCGCGACGGGAAGATCGTGCCCGTGGACTTCCGGCGGGCGATCGAGAACGGCGATCCGCTCGAAAACGTCCTCCTGCGGAAGAGCGACTACATCTTCATCGCGCAGCGGCTGGAAGCGAGCGTGACGGTGTGCGGCGAAATCGCGAACCCGCAGAAGCGCCTGTACGAGGCGGGCATGGGGCTGATCGAAACGCTGACCGCGTGCGGCTGGATGAAGGAAGACCACTGGAGCCACGTGATCATCATCCGCGACGGCCTGGCGAACCCGAAGATGTACAAGGTGGACGTGGACGGCATCCTGGCGGGCAAGTGCAAGAACGTCTACCTCCGCCCGAACGACATCGTGTACGTGCCGCGCGACAACGTTTCCGAGTACAACGTGTTCGTCCGGAAACTGCTCCCGACGGCGCAGCTGATCAACCTGCTGGTGTCGCGCGTGACGGCCTTCACGAATTGACCGAGGTCCCGGGATGGCATGGAAGCGCGCATGGGCGGGGGCGGGGGAAGCTACGTCCGGGCCGGGGACGGGGGAGGGGAGGGCGCGGCGGTGAAATACCTGGTGTTCTGGCTGTCGCTGGCGGGCGTGCCGGTGCTGGCGTGGGCCATTTCGCTGAAGAGAACGTGGCTCCGGTGGGCGTTTTTCGGGATGGTGGCGGGGTTGTGCCTGTACAACGAGACGTCGATCAGCTTCCTTTCCCACGATTTCTACCAGGGGAGCTCGCGGGGCATGGAAGTGAACCTGGTGCACCTCCTCGCGTTGGCGGTGCTGCTCGCGCTGGCCATCCGGGGCAAATGGCAGCGGGCCTTCCCCGAGGGCGGCATCCGGATCTACGCGGTCTATTTCCTGCTGTGCCTTCCGAGCCTGTGGAACGCGGACAGCGTGGTCGTCGGGTGGCTGGAGCTCTGGAAGATGCTGATGCTGTTCCTGTTCTGGCACGCCGTGTACGGGTTCCTTTCCGCGACGGGCGACATGGAGGCCATCGTGGAATCGCTGGCGCTGTTCACGGTGCTGAATTTCTGGCGGCTGGCGCAGCAGCACTACATCTGGCTGGTCGACCCCCGCGGCATTTTCCCGCACCGCAACTGCATGGCGATGGCGATGAACCTGATCGGTCCCGTGTTCCTGGCGGGCTACCTGCAGCTGGGGTTGCGGAAACGGCTGGGGTGGATCTGCGCGGTGGCGTTCGTGGTGTCGGCGCTGGCCGGGATGTGGTCGTATTCGCGCGGGGCGATCGCCATGGCGCCGCTCGCGTACGGGCTGGCGGCGGCGGGCGTCCTGTACGGGACGAGGCACGCCGTGGGGTGGGGGAAGGTGTCGGTGCGGCTGCTGCCGGTGCTGCTGGCGGGCGTCCTCGGCTTGTGCGTGATGTGGCCGAACCTGGTGAACCGCTTCAAGCCCACGAAAGCCCACAACGCCTCGCGGGACACGCGGGTGGAACTGGCGGCCTGCGCGGCGGAAATGATGCGGGACCATCCGCTGGCCGGCGTCGGCATCAACAACTGGACCCTGAACCTGGGGCCGGAACATCCCTACCAGGAGCGCGCGGCGGAGAAACTCGGGCGGAGGTTCCAGTACACCCGCCTCGTGGAGACGGTGTACCTGCTGGTGGGGGCGGAATGCGGGATTCCGGCGCTGGCGGCGATGGTCGTCTGGTTCGCCTGGCACTGGACGGCGAGCCTGCGGCTGTGCAAGCGCCTGCGGGGCGCGCAGTGGCATTTCGTGGCGGCGGGCCTGCTGGGGGGATTCACGGCCAACTTCCTGCAGAGCACCCTGGAATGGGTGCTGCGGCAGCGGTTGAACCTGTTTTTCCTGGTGTTCTGCTTCGGCATGATCGCCTACCTGCGCAGGCGGCGCGTCCAACCCCCGGCGGAGGCGGCGGCATGAAGGCCCGTTTCCCGCAGGCGTCCGCCGCGCCGTTTTTCCCCTCGCTCCCCGAAATGCAGGAGGTCCATACATGAACATGCCGGCATCCATGCGACAACTGGCCGACGGCCGTTTCGTTTCCGTGCTGAACCGGCGGCCGGCCGTCGTCGGCGCGTACGAATTCGATTTCATGCGGAACCCGGAGGCCTTCGCCGCCTTCGGGCGGGCGAATCCCGGGAGCGCGGTGCTGCTGCAGCTGGGCTACGAGCACGAGAGTCCGGAGCTGGCGGATCCGCTGGCGGAGGCGCTGGCGCGGTTCCGCGCGGAAGCGCCGGGCGCGCGCGCCGTGGTGCTGTGCAACAGCACCGGGGAATGCGAGGCGCTGGAAAAACGCGGCGCGGAAACGCGCTGGATCCAGCAGAACTGCTTCCTGGACGAACGGCGGTACCGTCCGCTGGGGGGGCGGGAACGGCCCTACGACGCGGCGTACGTGTCGCGGCTGACGCCCTGCAAGCGGCACGAGCTGATGCCGCCGGAACTGGCGCCGAAGCTGCTGCTGCTGGGATGCACGACGAAGGTGTACGATTCGGAACGGGATTACGCGGACATGGTGTTTTCCCGCTACGCGGGGGCGCGGATCGTGGGGGTGTTCCGGGGGGCTGAGCTTTCCGTCTGGCTTTCGCTGGCGAAATGCGGCCTGATCCTTTCGGCGCGCGAGGGGGCGTCGTTCTGTTCGAGCGAGTACCTGCTCTGCGGGCTGCCCGTCGTGGACACGCCGGCCCTCGGCGGCCGCGACGCGCTGTATCCCGGGGAGTTCGTGCAAAGCGTGGAATCCACGCCGGAGGCGGTCGCGGCGGGCATCGCCCGCTGGGCGGCCCAACGCCCCGACCCCCGGAAAGTGCGCGCCGCCTGGCTCGACAAGGCGGCGCCGCACCGCGGGCGGTTCCGGGCGCTCATGAAGGAACTCACCGGCCGCGCGTGCGGGCGCCCGCCCCACAAGCTCGGACTGCGGACGCCCCGCCCCGGGCTCGCGGCCACGCTGGCCATCCAGGCCTATCTTCTGGCAAGGGAGCTGAAACGATGAAGTGCTACGTCATCAACCTGGAACGGGAAAAGGAACGCCTGGAAAGCATCCGGAAGCTCTTCGACGGGGTCGGCATCCCGTTCCGCCGCGTCGAAGCCGTCGACGCCCGACGCATGGACGCGGCCGAGCGGCGCGCCGTCTGCCCGCCGTTCCGTTTCTACCTGGCCAACGCGTTCCGGCCCGCGGTCGGGGAAATCGGCTGCACCCTTTCGCACATCAAGGCCTGGCGGGAGGCGTTTTCCGGGGGGGAACCCCTCGCGGCCGTGTTCGAGGACGACGCCACCTTCGACGCCGCGGGCCTGCGCGCGGCCTTCGCCTCCATCGAACGGGAGAACGACCCCGCCGTGCCGACGGCGTGGCTGCTCCACAAGGGGCTGCCCCGCCCGGCGGAAACGAAGGGCGACTGGTACGACATCCTCGAAACCGACGACATCGGCCACGTCTTCTGCGTGCTGGCCTACGTCCTCAATGCCGCCGCCGCCCGCAGGCTCGAGGCCATCCTGACCCCGAAGGCGAACGTGATCGACACGTGGTCGGTCTTCGCCCGCTGCGGCGTCCGCGTCCTCGCCGCCGCCTCCCCCTGCGCGACGGACGTCAAGTTCCCCTCCGCCAACGGCTGGAAAAAGGACGGCCTGTGGCGGCATGCGTGGTACCGCCGGTTCCACTGGTTCCGCTGGCGCCTCGCCCTGCACCTCGACCTTTTCCTCAAGCGGTTCGAAGGAAAGCGGTATTCCCTTGGAGATCCCGCCTGAAGCGTTCCCGCCGTCCGCCGCCGCGCCATGAAACTCCCGTTCGTCAAGAACACGAAACGCAACCTCGCCGCCGGGGTCCTCAACCAGGGCGTGAACCTGCTGTTCCCGTTCCTGAACCGGACGCTGTTCCTGTGGCTGCTGGGGCCGGAGTTCCTGGGGCTCAACGGCCTGTTCCGTTCGGTCCTGGGGATGCTGTCGCTGGCCGAGTTCGGGTTCGGCACGGCGATCGTCTGTTCGATGTACAAGCCCATCGCGGACGACAACCGCCGGCTGGTCTGCGCCTACCTGTCGTTCTACCGCACGGTGTACCGCTGGATCGGCACGGGCGTGCTGGCGCTCGGCCTGTGCCTGATGCCGTTCCTCCGGCAGCTCGTCCACGGCGACCTGCCGCCGGGCATCAACCTCCACCTCCTCTACCTGATCCACCTCGCCAATTCCGCCCTCGGGTATTTCGTTTTCGCCTACCGGGGGCCCGTGCTGGGGGCCCACAACCGCAACGACATCTCCTACCACATCCACACCGTCGCGCAGGCGATCCAGTACGTGACGGTGTTCCTGATCCTCCTGCTCACCCGCAACTACTACGCCTACGTCGGCGCCACCGTTTTCTTCACGGTCGCCACCAACCTCGCCGTGCTGTACGCGACCGTCCGCCTCTTCCCGCACGTCGCCCCGCGCGGGCGCCTCGCCGCCCCCGCCCGGCACCGGGTCCTGGCCGACGTCCGCTCCATCATCCTGCACAAGATCGGCGGGTTCATTTCGAATTCGGCCGACAACATCATCATTTCCGCGTTTCTCGGGCTGACGGCCGTGGCCGTGTACGGGAACTACTACTACGTCGTTTCCAACGTGACCGGGCTCGTCAGCATCCTGTTCGTCTCCGCCCAGAGCGGGCTCGGCAACAAGATCCACACCGAATCCAAGGAACACAATTTCGAGCTTTTCATCCGCCTGGTCCGGCTGTCCCTCGTGACGGCCGCCTGGTGCGCGGCCGTCATGGCCGCGCTCTACCAGCCCTTCATCGGCGTCTGGACGAAGCACGATCCCGTGCTTCTGCGGCACGCCCTGACCCCGGCCCTGATGGTGCTGCATTTCTACGTCAACCTGTCCCGCCAGGCGCTGCTGGCGTACAAGAGCGCGGCCGGCATCTGGCACCAGGACCGCTGGAAGCCGATCGCCGCGGGCGCGTTCAATCTGGCGCTGAACTTCTCCTTCGTCCTGTGGCTGCCCGGGGAGTACAAGCTCGACGGGGTGATTTTCTCCACCACCATCGCCTACCTCCTCATCCAGCTGCCGTGGGAATCCCACGCGCTGTTCTCCGCCTATTTCGGGCATTCCCGCGCCCGGAGCTACTGGACGCTCCAGGCCCGTTTCGCCGTTTTCGCCGCGCTGCTCGTCGCCGCCACGTGGTGGGCGGCCCGCTGCGTCGCCGCGGACGGCATCCCCGGATTCCTCCTCCGGGGACTCCTGGCGGCCGCCGTGGCCGGGGCGGTGTCCGCCGCCGCCTTCCGCCGCGACGTCCGGGACGCCATCGCGCTCGTGCGGAAAAGATCGTGATGCCGCGCCCGGCGCAAGCGGGGCTGGATTTTCCCGGCGCGCCGTGCTAATCCAAGCATCCATGGAAAGCAACGCAATGGTTCCCGCCGCATCCCGTCCGGTCCTTTCCGTCATCGTCCCCGTGCACGATGCCGCCGGGTTCCTGCCCCGGACGCTGGACGCCCTGCTCGCGCAGACGCTCCGGCCGTTCGAAATCATCCTTTCCGACGACGGCTCGACGGACGGGACCCTTGGCATTTGCCGGCGCTACGAGCGGGCGAATCCCGGCGTCGTCCGCGTGGTTTCCGGCCCGAAGGCCGGCGTTTCCGTGGCGCGGAACCGCGCCCTCGACGCCGCCCGCGGCGAATGGCTCGGCTTCTGCGACGCCGACGACATCCCGCATCCCGGGCTTTATTCCCGCCTCCACGGGATGGCGCTCCGCGAGCGCGCGGAACTCGCCCTGTGCGCCTTCCGGTGGGTGAATCCCGGCGGCAGGATCGACGGTCCGGGCCTTTCCTTCCCCGGACAGGGGGAGGGGAACGGCGTACTGGACGGACCGGAAGAAATCGCCGCCCGCTACTTCCACCCCCTGCTGCGCCTGGACTGGCACATCCGGAGCCACCTGTGGGTCGGCCTGTTCCGCCGCGACATCGCGGAAAAACCGCCTCTCCGGTTCGTGCCCCGCATCGCCATGTACGAGGATGCCGTTTTCATGCTGGAATACCTCCTGCGCGTCCGGCGCGTGGCGGCGACGGACGAAATCCTCTACGACTACGTCCAGCACCCCCGCAATTCCTGCGTCCTGTACAAGCGTTCCTCCGACTGGCGGAAGGCCGCCAACGACTACCGCCTGGCCCGCGAGCGGCTCCGGCTCTTCGAAGCCTGGCCCGGCGGCGTCCGGCATCCCCTCGAACGCCTGAAGTTCCGGTTGCGGGTGCTCGACCGCGCCCGCCGGTGCATGGCCCTCCGCCGACGCCACCGGCGGGAGGGGGCGGGGATTTGAACGGGCGGGGAACGCCCGCCGCACTTTTTCATGGACTTTGCCCCTGCCGGCGCTAGCATTTCCGACCGCATGGACACGCCTTCCCCAGCTTCCGCACCCGCGCCGTTTTTCTCGGTCGTGGTGCCCTGTTGCGACGTGGCGGACTATCTGGACGAGTGCATCGGCTCGCTGCTCGGGCAGCCCTTCGCGGACTGGGAATGCCTGCTGGTCGTCGAAGACTCCGCGGACGGCACCCTGGACATCGCGCGCCGCCATGCGGCGGCTGACCCGCGGTTCCGCCTGCTCACGGGGCCCCGCAGCGGCTCGTGTTCCACCCCGCGCAACCGCGCCGTCGAAGTTGCGCGCGGGGAATACGCGCTGTTCCTGGACGGCGACGACAAGCTCGCGCCCGGCACCCTCCTGCGGCTCCACGAGCGGATTTCCGCCCGCCCGGGGGCCGACATCTATCCCTGCGGCATGAAGATGCAGAACGACATGCCCGGCTTCGACGACGAGGAACGCGACAACTACCCGCCCGACGCCCCCGCCGAGCTGACCGGCCCGGAAGCCGTGCTCCTCACCTGGCGCCACAAGGGGGAAAACCTCAAGCCGCAGGTGCAGCTTTCCATCTACCGGCTCGCCTTCCTGCGGGAGCAATCGCTGCAATGCCTCCCCGGCGTCCGCAACCAGGACCACGACTTCACGCCGCGCGCGCTGTACGCCGCCCGCCGGGTCGTCCCCCTCCACGAACGGTACTACATCTACCGCCGCCGGCCGTTTTCCGTGTGCACCCGGAACATCCCTCCCGAGGAACTTTACGTGGACTGGGCCTGCATCTTCCGCTCGCTTTTCGCCTTCCACGAGCGCGTTTCGCGCGAACCCGGCTTCGACCGGCGCCTTACGGAGTGCTGGCGCAGCCAATGGCTGCCGCGCCTGTTCGGGTCCTGGTTCTATCCGTCCCGCATCCGCACCATTCCCCGCGCGTCGCGCGCCGGGACGCTGGAACTCCTGTTCCGCGACGGGTTTTCCGGGCTGGAAAGCCTGGCGGCCGGGGCCTCGGCGCCCAAGCGCGCCGCTTGCCGCTGGGTGGAGCGGTTCGTCCGCCATCCCGCGCTCCGTCCGGCGGCGGAAGCGTTTTTCCGCGTCTATTTCGCGCTCGCGGAAGCCCGGCGGCGGTAGGCGGGCGGGGCCGTCCCCCGGGGAGGGACGGCACGGCTCAATCCTTCTCGAAGGAGGACTTGCCGGGCAGGATTTCCTCGAAGGCCTGCCGGATTTCGGCCATGCAACTCGCCCCGCCCGGATCGTCCACCTTGTCCTGGAGGCAGATCTGGGAGTGCCGCCCGGAGCGGATGGCGGCGCACACCGCGGGAAGGGATTCGCGGTCGACGTGGAAGACGGGGGTGCGGTGGGGGAAGGGGACGGGGTGGAAGCGGCCGGTGGCGAGGTTCCACGCGCAGGAGAGCCACTGGGTGACCTGGTCGTGGGTGCGGAAGCGGGCGGTGGTGGTGCGGGAGAGGGCCGCGGGGCAGCGGTGCCAGATTTCGTCGAACGTGGATTTGAGGTGGGGCAGGGGAAGGTGCCCGAAGTCGCCGGCTGGAATGTTGCGGTTGAGGAGGTAGCGGACGAAGTTGGCGAGGGCGTGCCGGGGACCCAGCCGGAACGGGTTGAACCACTTGCCGGCGTGGGCGCGGATGGCGGGGCCGGCGTCGAGGCGGATGTTGAGTTCGTAGAAATTGTTGAAGGCGAAACGGTTCCAGAGGCGGTCGCCGCGGTAGTGCGGCATGCGGAGGGAAGCGGGCAGGACGGGCAGGCCGCCGCGGAAATAGGCGGAAGGCGGGACGGGGCGGATGAGGAACATGTCGTCGTCGAACAGGACGAAGCGTTCGGAAAGGTCCTGGATGCGGTGGAGGAAGAAGTGGATGGGATTGCAGTGGAAGGTGGGGAGGCAGTCGGGGGGCATGAACTCCGCGTGGGAGACGGGGCGGAGTTTGGGGCAGGACGTGTCGAGCCAGGCGGGCCGCTGGCCGCAGGTGACGAAAAAGACGCGGCGGACCCAGGGGGCGAAGCGTTCCACGCCGCGGAACCAGTAGCGGAGGAGGCCGTTGTCGCGGTAGCGGCACTCGCCGTTGGCGTCCTCGTCCTCCAGCTCGGAAACGGGAATTCCGGAGATGTATTTCCAGCGGCGCATCGAGGCCCGCCATTCCGGGTCGGAGTCATCCACCCACAGGAGGACGAAATCGACGGGGCAATCCGGAGGCGTGGAGGAACGCGCTTTCATCGCGGACGATTCTGGACGGTTCCGGCGCGGAGTCAAGATGCATTCGGGGAGGAAACGCGCGGGGAAACCCGAAAGGCTCGACAGGCGGGGGAGGGGCATACTAGAATCGCGGACCATGGACCACGCGGACGCAAACGGAAAGAAGGCCGGGACCGGCGGCGGCTTGCCGTTTTTTTCGGTCGTGGTGCCGTGTTGCAACGTGGGAACCCGTTTGCGCGGCTGCCTGGAATCGCTGCTGGCGCAGCCCTTCCGCGACTGGGAATGCCTGCTGGCCGTCGAGGAATCGGAGGACGCCACCGAGGCCGTCGCGCGGGAATTCGCGGCGGGGGACGCGCGTTTCCGCGTCTCCACGGGGCCGCGGACCGGGTCCTGCTCCGTCCCGCGCAACCGGGGAATCGAGGACGCGCGCGGGGAACACGTCCTGTTCCTGGACGGCGATGACCTGCTGGTGCCCGGCTCCCTCGCGCGCATCGCCGCCGGCATCGCGGGGCGGCCCGGCGCGGATCTCTATCCCTGCGCCCTCCGGGTCCGGGGGGACATCGCCGGGACCGACGGGGAGCTGCGCGACAACTACCCGCCCGGCGCGCCCGCCGAAATGACCGGCCCGGAAGCCACCATCCTCTCCAACCGCTACAGGAACGACACGCCCCATCCCCAGATGCAGCTCACCGTTTTCCGGCGCGCCTTCCTGCTGGAAAACGGCCTGCGCTGCATCCCGGGACTCCGGCGGCAGGACAGCGAATTCTCGCCGCGCGCGCTCTACCTCGCCCGGCGCGTCGTGCCCCTCCACGTGTGCCACTACGTCTATTGCACCCACCCCGCTTCCGTTTCCGCTTCCGAACGCGGCGCGGACACCTTCCTCGGGGACTGGGCGGTCACGTTCCGGTCGCTTTTCGCGTTCCACGCCCGCGTTTCGCGCGAACCGGGCTTCGACCGGCGCGTCGCGGAGGGGTGGCGCCGCCTGTGGCTCTCGCGGCTGTTCGGCTATTGGTTCTACCCGAGCCGCGTCCGGGACCTGCCCCGCCGGAGGCGCGCGGAGACGCTGGAAATCCTCTTCCGCGACGGGTTTTCCGGGCTGGAAAGCCTGGCGGCGGGGGCCTCGGCGCCCAAGCGCGCCGCCTGCCGCTGGGTGGAGCGGTTCGTCCGCCATCCCGCGCTCCGCCCGGCGGCGGAAGCGTTTTTCCGCGTCTATTTCGCCCTCGCGGAATCCCGGCGCCGCTGACGGCCGCCGCGCGGTTCAGGCGAGTTCGAAGGACGACCTGCCGGGGAGCAGGTCTTCGAAGGCTTTCGCGAGTTCGGCGTAGCAGAAATCCCCGTCGGGGTTCCCGGGCGGCTCCTGGAGGCAGATCTGCGGTTTCGGGGCGGAGCGGACCGCGTCGCAAACGGTGGAAACGGATTTGCGGGTGACGTCGAAGACGAACGTGCTGTAGGGCAGGTCGACCGGGTGGAAGCGGCCGGTGGCGAGGTTCCAGGCGATGAAAAGCCACTGGCAGACCTGGTCGTGGGAACGGAAGCGCCCGCGGGTGGTGCGTTTCATGCTTTCGGGGCATTTCCGCCACACTTCCGCGATGGTGGACTTGAGGTGGGGGGAGGGGAGGTGGCCGAAGTTGGTGACGGGGAGATTGGCGTTGAGCCGGTAGCGGAGGTAGTTGCCGAGGGCGTGGCGCGGGCCGAGGGCGAAGGGATCGAACCATTTGCGGGCGTTGGCGCGGATGGAACGGGCGAGGTCGATGTGGGAGTTGACTTCGTAGAAGTCGTTCCAGGCGGTGCGGACCCAGTTCTGGTCCCAGTGGTAGCGGGGCAGGCGGAGGGAGGCGGGGAGGACGGGCAGGCCGCCGCGGAAATAGAAGGAGGGCGCGACGGGGCGGAGGAGGAACGTGTCGTCGTCGAAAAGGACGAAATGCTCGGCCAGGTCGGGGATGCGGTGGAGGTTGAGCTGGATGGCGCGGCTGTTGAAGGTGGGCAGGCAGTCGGCGGGAATGAATTCGGAGTGCGAAACGGCGCGGAGCTTGGGGTGGGACGGGTCGAGCCAGGCGGGCCGCTGGCCGCAGGTGACGAAGAAGACGCGGCGGACCCACGGGGCGAAGCGTTCCACGCCGCGGAACCAGTAGCGGAGGAGGCCGTTGTCGTGGTAGCGGCAGATGCCGTTGTTGTCCTCCCCGCGGGCGCTGGCGATCCACCAGGCTTGCATGACGGTCCGCCACGCGGGGTCGCCGCCATCCACCCAAAGGACGACGAAGTCGATCGGGAAATCCGGTGCCGCGTCTTTTCCGGGGCGTCGTGCCATGGGTTCGCGGGCGGCCCTCAGGCTTCGGCCTTCCACTTGGAAAGGTTGTATTCGCGGATTTCGGACAGGATGTCGCGGACGGTCTTGGTCAGGCGCCAGCCGGGGTAGTGGGCGGCGAACTTGGAAACGTCGCTGATCCACCAGATGTGGTCGCCGATGCGGTTGGTTTCGACGTATTCGGTATGCATCTTGTTGCCGGAGATTTCCTCGCAGAGGGCGATGGCTTCCATCATGGAGCAGTTGCTGAAGCGGCTGCCGCCCATGTTGTAGACTTCGCCGGGGCGCGGCGCGGCGGCGAAGCGCTCGAAGGCGTTGACGAGGTCGGAGGAGTGGATGTTGTCGCGGACCTGCTTGCCCTTGTAGCCGAAGATGCGGTAGGTGCGGCCCGTCACGGCGCACTTCATGAGGTAGGCCAGGAAGCCGTGCAGCTCGGCGCCGCTGTGGCGCGGGCCGGTCAGGCAGCCGCCGCGGAAGACGCCCGTGTTCATGCCGAAGTAGCGGCCGTATTCCTGCACCATCACGTCGGCGGCGACCTTGCTGGCGCCGAAGATGGAGTGCTTGGTCTGGTCGATGGACATGGTTTCGTCGATGCCCTTCGCCGCGTAGGGGTGGGACGGGTCGCATTCCCAGCGGGTCGGCGTCTCGATGAGCGGAAGGCGGTTCGGCGTGTCGCCGTAGACCTTGTTGGTGGAGGTGAAGATGAAGGGCGCCTTCGGCGCGAACTTGCGGACGGCTTCGAGCATGTTCAGCGTGCCCTGCGCGTTGACGCCGAAGTCCGTGAACGGCTCGCGCGCGGCCCAGTCGTGGGAGGGTTGCGCGGCGGTGTGGACGACGAGGTCCACCTGCCCGGCGGCCTCGAAGACCCTGCAGACGCCGTCGAAGTCGCGGATGTCCACGGCGTGGGTGGCGAACTGGCCGTGGAACTCGGCCAGGAGCTTTTCGAGGAGCCAGTGGGTGGACGCCTCGGCGCCGAAGAAGTAGCGGCGCATGTCGTTGTCGATGCCGATGCAGCGCCAGCCCTTCGCGCAGAAGTGGCGTACGGTTTCCGAGCCGACGAGTCCGGCGGCGCCGGTGACGATGGCGGTCTTGATGGTGCTCATTTCACTTTCCTCCGTGTGCAGCGCGGGAATACGGCGGCGGGCGGGGTGCCGTGCACCCGCCGGCCGCGTCCGGGGAATCCGGCGGGTCCGCAACTGTCTGGAATCCGAATGTCCATTGGAAATTTCCCGCGGAACGGGCGGGAATCCGGTCGGACCGGAACAATGTGCTTTTGCCCGGAAGAGTGCAAGACAAATGGACGGAATCCGTTCGTGCGGCCCGAGGCCGGGGGGCGGGGGATTTTCGTTGCAGAGAAAGGGGGGGTGCGCGATAATGGCGGCCATGGATAGTATCTTCCGTTCCGTCCGGATGTGGTGCGCGGCCGCGTGTGCGGCGGCGGCGTTGGGGTTCGTTTCCGGTTTGGCGGGGTGCGAAACGGAGACGACGCCGGCGTCGAAGGCGAAAGTGGATCTGAATCCGGGGGGGCGCTACGAGGTGGTGTCGTTCACCGGGCTCGCGGAGGCGGCCGGGGAAGGGGAAGGGGAGGAAGGCGCGGCGGCGCCGTCGGTGCTGACGGTCACGGGGTCGCCGCGGGACGGCGGGGGATGGGACCTGACCCTCGCGACGGACGGGGGGCTGCACTATCCGGCGGTGGCGGATGCGGGGACGGCGTCGGAGCCGACGGGGGGGGGCAAGACCTACGAGGCGGGGGCGCAGGTGGCGGAATACGCGCTTTCCGGGGAAGGGGTGAGCGGGCGGATCGCGGTGTTCGCGACGGCGGCGATTCCGCTGGAAATCCGGCGGGCGACGAACGCGCCCGCGGCGGGAGGGGCGACGAACGCCGCGTCCACGAACGCGGCTGCCACGAACGCGGCGGTGGGGATGCACGGGGTGCACAGGATTTCGCCGGACAACGCGCGCTGCGAGCTGGACGCGACGTTGCAAGGGTTGTCCGCGACGCTGAAGGCGAAGGCCTCCGCCGGAAGCGGGGAGATCACATGGTAGGCCGGGAAAACAAGGGCTTGCCGGGAACGGCGGACGGCCCGAGGGAGATACGGACATGAACAAAAACTTCGCCTTGATCATCGCCATGCTGCTGGGCGTGGTGGCCGTGGCGCTGATGTTCAGCTACATCAAGAAATCCATCGACGCGAAGACCGCGGGCTGGGACATGGCCAGCGTACTGGTGGCGGCGGAGGACCTGCCGGCGGGCGTGACGCTTTCGGCGCAGAACACGGCGGCGCGGAGCTATCCGAGCAAGTACGTGTCGGACCGGACGATCGAGCCGTCGCAGGCGCAACTGGTGATCGGGAGCGAGCTGCTGACGCCGGCGGAAAAGGGCAAGCCCATCCTCTGGACGGACGTGAAACCCCCGACGGAAGTGCGCAACGGGCTGAGCGCGGACCTGCAGCCGGGGACGCGGGCGGTGACGATTCCGGTGACGCAGCTGTCGAGCTTCGACGGGATGCTGCGCCCGGGGATGCGGGTGGACGTGCTGTGGACGGGGGAGGAGTCGTTCTTCACGCCCCCGCCGCCGCCGGCTCCGGCGGCGGAGGACAAGGCCCCGGCGCAGGCGCCGGACGCGGCTTCGGTGCAGGCGCAGATGTCGTCGATGCAGCGCAAGGGGGAGGCGCAGGCGGCGGCGGGCAAGGCGCGCAAGACGCTGCTGCTGTTGCAGGACGTGCCGGTGGTGGCGATCGGGGACCAGCGGAACGCGGCGCGCCTGCAGTCGGAAAAGCCGGAGCCGTTCGCGACGGCGACGCTGATGGTGGACGAGCTTTCGGCGCGGGTGCTGGTGCACGCGAGCGGGGCGGGCGCGGTATCGCTGGTGCTGCGGCGGGTGGGGGACACGGAGAAGCTGCAGGGGCCGGTGGTGATGGGGCCGGACGAGCTGGCGGCGTTCCTTGCGCGGCCGCTGGAATGACGGACGGCGGAACAGGCGTATTTTCCAAGGAAAACAAAGGAAACGGAGACGGAAGATGAAGCGTGCGACGGGCATTTTCGGGTGGATGGCGGCGGCGGCGGTGCTGGCCTTCGGGCTGGCGGCGGAGGTCCGGGGCCAGTCCACGGAACCGGCGTTCCAGTCGGTGGTCCGGATTTTCGTGGGCCAGCAGACGGCGCGGCTGGTGGAAAACGCGCCGTCGGCGCGGGTGATGGACGCTTCGCTGGCGACGGTGGCGCCGGACGGTGACACGCGCCTGCTGCTGACGGGGCTGAGGCCGGGGCGCACGCTCCTGACGCACACGCGGAAGGACGGGACGCCGGTGGCGGAGCAGGTGGTGGTGATGCCGCCGCTTTCGGCGAAAGCGCTGGAAGTCTACGGGCTGGTGGCGGACATCCCGGGCATCAACGTCTACGAGGTCCAGGACCGGATGGTCATCGACGGGCGCCTGGCTTCCGGGAGCGACGTGGACCGGGTGAAGGCCATCTCGGACGCGATGGGCGAAAACATCCTGAACCTGACGGTGCTGGACACGGGCGCGAGCAACGACGTGATCATGGACTTCATCAAACGGAATTCCGGGGTGGAAGGGTTGACGGTCTCGATTTTCGGCGACACGGCCTACCTGCGCGGCACGGTGCCGAGCGAGGCGGTGCGGTCGAACGTGGTGGCGCTGGCCTCGACGCAGATCGCCAAGGTCATGGACATGCTGACGGTGCAGACGGGCATGATCGAGACGGAAGTGCTGTTCCTCCGGGTGGAGAAATCCAAGGGATACGACTGGGGGATGAACCTGTTCGGCGGCTCCTCGGACGTGCTGGGGCTGGGCGGGAACGTCGCCGGGAGCCAGAACTACGCGGAGAACGTGTGGAGCGCGCCGCAGATCGCGCTGTCGTGGTCCGCTTCGCTGGCGCCGACGATCAACGCGCTGGTGAGCGGGGGGCAGGCGGAAGTGGTCGCGCGGCCGCGGATCGGGACGCGCATCGGCGAGACGGGCCGGTTCCTCTCGGGCGGCGAAATGTACTACAAGACGGCGGGCGAGGTTTCGGGCGACCTGAACAGCGTGGAATACGGGGTCGAGCTGACGGTCCAGCCGCAGTACCTGCTGGACCGGCAGCTGTGCAACAACATCAAGATCAACCTCTCCTATCCGGTGACGCAGTCGAGCGGCGCGGACCTGTCGCTGGACAAGTACACGATCGAATCGACGGTGGTGTGCGAAGTGGGACAGAGCATCGTCATTTCCGGGCTGACGGAACACATCAACGACATGCAGAACGAGAAGACGCCGCTGCTGGGCGACATCCCGCTGGTCCGGCTGTTCTTCTCGCACCGCCAACGGACGCTGAAGGATTCGGAGCTGGTGGCCATCATCACGCCGCGCGTGCTGGGCCGGGAACTGAGCGACGCCCGCGCGGACGGCGCGTCGGAGGCGATCCAGGCGGAAATCGCGAAGCTGCAGGCGCAGGACGCGCAGGCGGCGGAGCAGTCCCTGCTGGCGCACCTGCACGCGAAGCAGCTGGCGGAGACGGCCATCGCGAAGGCGCAGGCGGAAGCGGCGCGGGAGGAACGGATTGCGCTGGAAGACGGAATCAAGGCGCGGCGCGAAGCCGAACGGGAGCGGGAGAAGGCGGACAAGATCCGGCAGAAGGAACTCGCCCGGGCGGAGCGCCTGCGGGAAAGCGCGGAAGCGGAAAAAGGGAAGGAATAGAGGAGGCGGACCGATGCTGGCGCTGTCACATCCCGACGGAACGCAATCCCCGTTGCTGGACCTCAAGCCGGGCGAATCGCTGCTGCTGGGGAGTTCGCCGGCGGCGGACATCCGGCTGGCGGCGGACGGGGTGCAGGCGAAACACGCGCGCATCTCGAACGACAACGGCCTCTACACCGTGATTCCCTTCACGCCGAAGATGCCGGTGTTCGTCAACGGCGAATACGTTCCCGCCGACGGGCATCCGCTGGTGGACGGCGACCAGATCCAGCTGGGGGACTGGGTGATGGGGTTCGTGGACACGACCGCGGACGACCCGGCCGGCACGCAGGGGGCGGATTTCTTCGGGGCGAAGAAGAAACGAGAGGAAGGCGGCGCGCACGAGCGGATCAAGCGCAAGCTGCACGCGGCGCTGATCGACCGGATGAACCTGCGCGGGCTGGACGCGGGGCCGACGCCGGAGCTGCGCCTGCGGACGGACCGCTTCATCCTCGCCCTGCTGGAGGAGAACAAGGCGGAAATCCAGGACGCCGGCATCCAGCCGGAAACGCTGCGGCGCGAGCTGCTGCAGCTGGCCCTGGGCTACGGGCAGCTGGACGACCTGCTGGCCGACCCGACGATTTCCGAAATCATGTGCCTGGGGGACGGCCGCATCTACATCGAGCGGAAGGGCAAGATCACGCTTTCGGAGAGCCGCTTCGGCGACCCGGCGGAACTGCGGGCGGTCATCGACCGCATCGTGGGGCCGATCGGCCGGCGCATCGACGAATCGTCGCCGATCGTGGACGGGCGCCTGCCCGACGGGTCGCGCGTCAACGCGGTGATCGAACCGGTGTCGATCGACGGGCCGACGCTCGACATCCGCAAGTTCACGGCGAACCAGCTGGGGGTGGACGACCTGATCCGCGGCGATTCGATGACGCCGGCGATGGCGGAATTCCTGCGGCTGGCGGTGCGCTACCGGCAGAACATCATCGTGGCGGGCGGCACGGGCAGCGGGAAAACGACGCTGCTGAACATCCTTTCCTCGTTCATCCCCTCCGACGAACGCATCGTGACCATCGAGGACAGCGCGGAACTGCGCTTGCGGCAGGACCACGTGGTGCGGCTGGAATCCCGCCCGCAGAACCTGGAAGGGAAGGGGGAAATCCCGATCCGCGCGCTGGTGAAGAACGCGCTGCGGATGCGGCCGGACCGGATCGTGGTGGGCGAATGCCGCGGCGGCGAGGCGCTGGACATGCTGCAGGCGATGAACACGGGGCACGACGGGTCGCTGACGACGCTCCACGCGAATTCGCCGCGCGACGTGATTTCCCGCCTGGAGACGCTGGCGATGATGTCGGGGCTCGAACTGCCGGAGCGGGCGATCCGCCAGCAGATCGCCTCGGCGGTGAACATCGTCTGCCACCAGTCGCGCCTGACGGACGGGTCGCGGCGCATCGTCTCGATCGCGGAAGTGGTGCCGACGAAGGGCGGGGAGGACCTGGAGATGCGGGACATCTACCTCTACCAGCGGACGGGCATCGAGAAGGGGACGGGGCGGATCCTGGGGCGTTACGTCTGCACGGGAGTGCGTCCGGCGTTCATCCAGATGCTGGAAGAAACGGGAATCGACTACGACAGGTCGATTTTCTCGGAGACGGAGCCGCGGGCGGAATAGGAGCGGGCGATGCAAGAGGGATACAACGGGACGGTCCTGCTGCTCATCCTGGGGCTGGGCGGACTGGCGGCGTTTCTCGCGGGAACGGCGCTTTTCGCGGCGTTGCGGGCGCGCGCGGAAAAGGCGTCCCGGCAGCGGAAACCGGGCTCCACCCGGGGCATCCGCCTGCGGTGGGCGGCCTGCGCGGCGCTGCTGGCGGCGCTGCCCGCGCTGCGCGGCGGTCCGGCGGCGGCGTTCGCGGCGATGGCGGTGGGCGGCATCGCGGGCTGGAACCTGCCGCGGCTGCTCGAAAACTTCCGCGCGAAGCGGCTGCGCGGGGTGCGGGAAAGGCAGATTCCCGCGGCGCTGGACCTGCTGGCCAACGGGATGCGTTCGGGCATGTCGTTCCTCCAGGCCTGGTCCTTCGCGTCGATGCAGACGCCCGACCCGTTCGGGGGCGAGATGGGCGAAACGGCCCGCGAAATCCAGCTGGGCCGCCAGGTGGAGGAGGCGCTGGAAAACCTGCGCCGCCGCGTGGACTGCGAGGACATGGACCTGACGGTGGCGGCCATCCGCCTGACGCTCGCCACGGGCGGCGACCTGCCGAAGGGGCTTTCGACCATCGCGGGGACCATCCGCGACCGCGCGCAGATGCGCGGGAAGATCGATTCGCTGACGGCGCAGGGGCGCCTGCAGGCGGTGCTGGTGGCGGGCATCCCGCTGATCATGGTGTTCGTGACCTACGCGGTCGATCCGGTGCGCACGTCGCTGCTGTGGACGACGACCTACGGGTGGATCCTGATGGGCATCCTGGGCGTGATGGACGTCATCGGGTTTTTCGCCATCCAGTGGATCTGTTCCATCAAGATATAGGAGGTCGCCATGCTGGTTCCGCTCATCCTGGTTTTCGCCGCGGCGACCCTGCTGGTCTACGAGCTGACCGCGCCCGGCACGCAAGACTCGGAGCTCTACCGCGCGATGCGGCGGCGGCGGCGCGGCTTCCTGCTCTGGATCACCCCGGCGCTGCGGCGGATGGACGGCTGGATCCGCACGGCGATCGGCCCGAACAACGCGATGGAGCGCGCGCTCCGGGCGAAGCTTCGCTTCGTGGGCAGCACCTATCCGCTGGAAGCGAACGAGCTGCTGGCGGCGCAGCTGCTGGGGCTGGCCACCGTGCCGCCGGCCGCGGCGGTGCTGCTGGGGCTGGGCATCCATTTCGGCGTGGTCCCGCTTTCCCCGCAGAAGGCGGTGCTGGTGGTGGTGCTGCTGGCGGCGGCGTTCCTCGTCCTGCCCGTGATGCCGATCGACAGCATCGTGAAGCGGCGCCGCGCGGACGTGCAGCGGAACTGGGCGTTCTTCCTCGACCTCTTTTCCATCGCCCTCGGCTCCGGGGCGGGGACGCAGGGCGCGCTGGAGCGGGTGACCGCGGCGATCCAGTCCGGCGCGCTGGCGGAGGAGCTGCGGCGGGTGCTCAACGAAATCCGCCTGGGGTCGTCGCGCGGGGCGGCCCTGCGGTCGTTCGCGGCGCGGGCGAAGCTGCCGGACGTTTCGACGTCCATCGAGCTGATCGTGCAGTCGGAGGAGCTGGGGACGGAGCTTTCCGGGATGCTGGCGGACCAGGCGAGGGGGTTCCGGCAGACGGCGATGCAGCGGGTCGAGAAACAGGCCCTGCAGGCGCCGACGAAGATGTTGCTGCCGATGGCCGTCTTCATTTTCCCGACAATCCTGGGCATCCTCATCGGGCCGGTGCTCATTTCCTATTTTGTTTCGCAATGAGATGGCGCCGCGGCTTCCAGGACCGGCATTCCGGCTGCGCCGGACGGGGGACGGGGCGGAGCTTTCCCGCGCGGTGCACCGGGCGGACGGGGCGTGGGAGCAGGCGCGCGGCCTGCTCGGTTTCCCGTCGCTGCCGCCGCGCGCGGGCCTGTGGTTCCGGGGGGTGCGGATGATCCACACGTTTTTCATGCGCTTTCCGCTGGACGTGGCGTTCGTGGGGCCGGACGGGGCCGTCCTGGACCTGCGGACGCGGCTCGCGCCGTGGCGCATCGCCTTTTGCCGCGTCCCGGGACGGGCGGACACGCTGGAAACCGCCGCCGGGACTTTCGAAGACTGGAACCTGAAAACGGGAGACCGCCTTGAACTCGTATCGCCATAGCCTGCAGGCCGCCGTCTGGGCGGCCATCGCCGTTCTCGCGCTGGGCGGGTGCGGCCGGAAGAAAGCCGTGGAAGCGCCGCCGGTGCTCACGGACCCGACGGTCGGGGTGACGCTGCAGCTGCCGGACACGGCGCGCCCGTACACGGTGCCGGTGCAGGAGAGTTTCACGACGCTCATCCCCTACGCGCCGAACCAGCAGCTGGTGTACATGCGGCTGGTGGGTTTCCAGCCGATGTTCCTGCCGCTTCCGATGCGGGAAGGCGAGGTGACGGTCGTCCTGTCGGACCGGCTGGACGGGTTCCTGCCGACCTACCGGGAGTCCACGACCGCGCCGGGGTCGGACGAGCCGGCCTACCTCTACGGCGGGCGCGACCGGGAGGGGAACGGGCTGGCGGGGTTCTTCCGGCACTACGGCAGGACCAAGCTGGTCTTCGTCGGCCTGCTGGGCCCGGCGGTGAAGGAAACCGACGCGGCGGAGGTGATGGCGGCCCTGGCGCCGGGGCTTTCCGTGGACACGTCGGACCGGAACGTGGACGAAGCCATCCTGATGTTCCACTACGCCTACCACCTGCCCGAAGGGGACGGGGCTGACTACATGGGCGTCATCGACGCCGCGCAGGGATTCCTCGCCATGCGGGACATGGATTACGGCAACTACCGCAGGGCCTTGAGCACCCTGATCAACCTGCTGCTGGAAATGGAGGAGCGGAAGGTGGACGAGCCGAAGGTGCGCGCCCGCGCCGTTTCGACGCTGGCCACCATCTTCGACACGGCGCGGATCGACCAGCTCCGCGCCCGCCGCCAGTTCGAATTCGCGCTCGGTTCGCGGGACGCGGCCTCCGCCCGCAAGATCGCCCGCTTCCTCGACGCGATGGATTCCCCGATGGACCCGTGCACCGCCGCCTGTTCGCAGCGGCGCTGGAACCGCATCCAAAAACTGAATTGAGAGGAAAGGCGCGATGAAAATCATCCGGTTGGACCCAGACACGCGCGAGCCGGCGGCGGATAGCTGGACGCTGGACGCGCGCCACCCCGAAGCCGTCATCGGGCGCGGCGAAAAGGCCGCGATACGCCTGGACGACCCCTCGGTTTCCCGGGAACACGCGCGCGCCGTCTGGCAGCACGGCTCGCTCCTCCTGGTGGACTACGGCTCGATCAACGGCGTGACCCTCCGCAACCGGCGCATCCGCCGCGCCGAATTCCGGAGCGACGAAGTCGTCATGGTCGGCGCCATCCCCCTGCAGATCCGGATGGAGCCGTCGGACCGCGCGGCGTGGAGGCGGATGCTCGTCATGCGGGTGTCGGTTTTCTTCCTCTCGGCGCTGGCCCTGCTGGTGGTGCTCCATGCGGTGCGGGACATGAACTCCGAGCCCGCGGCGCAGGAGGAGGAAGCCGAAATCACGCCCCTCCAGCCCCCCGTGCCCGACGAGGCGACGCAGCAGGAATACGGGCAGATGCTGGAAGCCTACCGCCTCGCCACCGAGGCGGAGGCGCTCCTGATGCAGTCGGACCACGACCCGGAGGCGGCGGAACTGCTCATCCGCTCGATCCGGAAGTACGACTTCCCCTCCAACCGCGCCCACGCCATGCTGGAGGGCATCCAGCTCAAGCACTACCCGGTCGCCGCCGAAAAAATCCGCGCCGACATGGCGCGCGGCGATTTCGAGGCCGCGGAGGCGGACTACGGCGAAATCGCCGCCTACTACCTGGACGACGACCCCGCCGAGTTGCGGGAACTCCACACGGAAATCGTCCAGAACCGGAATTTCGGCAAGGCGCTGGCGATGATGCAGGAGGGCGAGGATCCGGACGAGGTGTCGGAAATCCTTTCCTCGCTCGACGAAAAGTACGTGCCCGGTCTGGCGGACGCCAAGGCGCGCCTGGCGCGGATCCTCGAGGCCGAAAAGTGGGTCGAAACGTTCGCCGATACCGTGGACGGCGGGAAACTGGACGAGGCGGACGCGATGATGGCGCAGGAAGCGGGCTACGCCGACGTCCTGCGCGGCGACCTGCAGGACGACCTCGCCGCCGCGAAATTTCGCCTGTTCGCCTACAACGAAATGCTGGGGCTGATGGCCGCGGACAACACCTACGTCCTCGCATTGCGCGATTTCTCGATAGACGTTCCCTTCATCCGCGCCGCCCTCGACGCCCTCCGCGGCAGGCTCCGCGGCGAAGAGGAGGAATTCCGGACCCGGGCCGGGGAATGCGCCGCCAAGGCGGGGGATCCCGCGGAAACGCCCGCGGACGCCGCGGAAGCCATCGCCTCGCGTGACGCCGCGCACGCTTGGTCCGCGCTCTACGTGCTGGATCCTTCGCCGGAAACGGAACAGCCCTTCAAAACCCACCGCGGACGCTGGAACGATTACCTGTCCCGGCTGGAGCGGCGGCTCCGCGCCTACGAATCCGAAGGCGCGAACGACGAAATCCGCTCCATCCTCGAACCGTTCCTGCCGGAGCTGGATGCCGGCGACTCCGCCTGCACGCCCCTCCTCCTCCTGGCCGAACGCATCCACCTCGAACTTCCCGCGAAACCCTGATTCCGGAAGCGGGCGCCGGGGAAGGTGCCCGGAGTCAGAGGGCGGGGAGGCGGTAGTGGCGGAGGGCGGCGGCGCCGAGGTAGAGGGAGCCGGCGACGAGGACGCGGCCGGCGTCGGCGCGGGCGGCGTCGGTGGCGATGGCGATGGCGGTGGCGAGGTCGGGGGCCTGGCGGGGGGTGGGGTAGCCGGCGGCGCGGGCGGCGGCGGCGAGGTCGGGGAGGGGCATGGCGCGTTCGGTTTCGAGGTGGACGAGGACGACATCGGCGGTTTCGGGGCGGAGGCGGCGGAACCAGTTGGCGGCGTCCTTGCCGGATACGAGGCCGGCGACGAGGTGGACGGGGCGTTTTTTGCGCCAGATCTTGAGGAAGGCGGCGAGGGCGGCGGCTTCGTCGGGGGCGTGGCCGACGTCGAGGAGGACGGGGGGATCGTCGGCGAGGGGTTGGCAGCGTCCGGGCCAGCGGAGGGCGGAGAGTCCGGCGCGGATGGTTTCGGGGTTGACGTTCCAGTCGGGGCGGAGGGTGCGGAGTGTGGCGAGGGCGGCGATGGCGAGGGCGGCGTTGCGGAGCTGGAAATCGCCGAGGAGGGGGAGTACGAAGGGGGACCAGGGGCCGTCGTCGGGGGTTTCGACGGATATTTTCTGTCCGGCGGGGGCGAGGGAGAGGCGGCGGATGGAGAGGGTGCGGTCGGCGTGGACGAGGGGGCAGCGGAGGGCGGCGGCGATGGCGGAGAGGACGCCTTGGACGGGTTCGGGCTGGGTGTTGAGGACGAGGGGGCGGCCGGGTTTGGCGATGCCGCCTTTTTCGGCGGCGATTTGTTCGAGGGTGGTGCCGAGGATGTCGGTGTGTTCGAGGGCGATGTCGGTGACGACGGAGAGGAGGGGGAGGACGACGTTGGTGGCGTCGAGGCGTCCGCCGAGGCCGGTTTCGACGACGGCGACGTCGACGCGGCGGCGGAGGAACCAGGCGAAGGCGACGGCGGTGGTGATTTCGAAGAAGGTGGCGGGGCGGTGGGAGGGGAGGGCGGCTTGGCGGGCGTCGGCGGCGGTGGCTTCGTCGAGGAGGGCGTGGAGGTCGGAATCGGGGATGGGGTCGTTGCCGATGCGGATGCGTTCGTTGAAGCGGAGGAGGTGGGGGCTGGTGTAGAGGGCGGTGCGGAGGCTGGCGGCGCGGAGGGCGGCGGCGATCATGGCGGAGGTGCTGCCTTTGCCGCTGGTGCCGGCGACGTGGATGCAGGGGAGGGCGAGGGGGTCGACGGCCATTTCGCGGAGGAGGGCGCGGGTGGTGTCGAGGTCGTATTTGATCAAGTGGCCGCCGGTGCGGGTGTAGAGGGCGGCGAGTTTGGCGTCCAGGTCGACGGGCATGGGAGGGGGGGCGAACTAGACGCGGTAGTAGTCGCGGTACCAGGCGACGAAGCGGGGAATGCCGGTTTCGAGGGGGGTGGAGGGGGCGAAGCCGGTGTCGCGGGAGAGGTCGGAGACGTCGGCGCAGGTGGATTCGACGTCGCCGGGCTGCATGGGGAGGTAGTTTTTGACGGCCTTGCGTCCGAGGGCGTCTTCGAGGATGGTGACGAAGCGTTCGAGTTCGACGGGGGTGTGGTTGCCGATGTTGTAGAGGCGCCAGGGGGCGGTGGAGCGGGCGGGGTCGGGGCGGAGGGGGGGGGGGGGGGGGGGGGGGGGGGGCGGCCCCGGGGGGGGGGGGGGGGGGGGGGCCGGTCGGCGGCGAGGAGGACGCCGCGGGAGATGTCGTCGACGTAGGTGAAGTCGCGTTTCATGCGGCCGTGGTTGTAGAGGTCGACGGGCTGGTCGGCGAGGATGGCGCGGGTGAACTTGAAGAGGGCCATGTCGGGGCGGCCCCAGGGGCCGTAGACGGTGAAGAAGCGGAGGCCCGTGGCGGGGATGGCGAAGAGGTGGGAGTAGGCGTGGGCCATGAGCTCGTTGGCGCGCTTGGTGGCGGCGTAGAGGCTGACGGGGTGGGCGGAGGGGCCGTGGACGCAGAAGGGGAGGGCGGCGTCGAGGCCGTAGACGGAGGAGGAGGAGGCGTAGACGAGGTGGGGGACGCGGGCGGCGCGGCAGGCTTCGAGGACGTGGAGGAAGCCGACGAGGTTGCTCTGGCCGTAGACTTCGGGGTGGGTGACGGAGTAGCGGACGCCGGCCTGGGCGGCGAGGTGGATGACGGCGTCGAAGGGGCCGCGGGAGAAGAGGGAATCGACGGCGGCGCGGTCGGCGAGGTCGCCGCGGACGAAGGTGAAGGCGGGGGAGGGGGCGAGGAGGTCGAGGCGGGCCTGCTTGAGGGCGGGGTCGTAGTAATCGTTGAGGTTGTCGAAGCCGACGACGCGGTCGCCGCGGGCGAGGAGGTCGCGGGAGACGGCGTAGCCGATGAAGCCGGCGGCGCCGGTGACGAGGTAGGTTTTCGGGGCGGGGGCTGTCATGGTGCGTTGCGGGGTTGGAGGCCGAAAAGGGCGTAGGCGGAAGGGGTGGCGACGCGGCCCTGGGGGGTGCGGGCGAGGAAGCCCTGCTGGATGAGGTAGGGTTCGTAGACTTCTTCGAGGGTGCCGGGTTCCTCGCCGACGGAGACGGCGATGGTGCCGAGGCCGACGGGGCCGCCGGCGAACTTTTCGATGATGGCGGAAAGGATGCGCTTGTCCATTTCGTCGAGGCCGTGGCGGTCGACTTCGAGGAGGGCGAGGGCTTCGTCGGCGACGGCGCGGGTGATTTCGCCTCCGGCGCGGATCTGGGCGAAGTCGCGGACCCAGCGGAGGAGGTTGTTGGCGATGCGGGGGGTACCGCGGGCGCGGCCGGCGATTTCGTCGGCGCCGCCGGGCTGGATGGCGACGCCGAGGATGGAGGCGGAGCGGGTGATGACGGCGGCGAGTTCTTCGCGGGTGTAGTAGTCCATGCGGTTGGTCATCGCGAAGCGGGAGCGCATGGGGGCGGAGAGGAGGCCGGAGCGGGTGGTGGCGCCGACGAGGGTGAAGGGGGGGATGTTGAGGCGGACGGAGCGGGCGTGGGGGCCCTGGTCGAGGACGATGTCGATGACGAAATCCTCCATGGCGGGGTAGAGGTATTCCTCGACGCTTTTCTGCATGCGGTGGATTTCGTCGATGAAGAGGATGTCGCCGCGTTCGAGGCTGGTGAGGAGTCCGGCGAGGTCGGCGGGCTTGCCGAGGATGGGGCCGGAAGTGGCCTTGACGTTGGCGCCCATGGCGGCGCCGAGGATGTAGGCCATGGTGGTCTTGCCGAGGCCGGGGGGGCCGCAGAGGAGGACGTGGTCGAGGACGTCGTGGCGGGCCTTGGCGGCTTCGACGCAAAGGGAGAGGCGCTCGCGGACCTTCGTCTGGCCGATGAAATCGTCGAAACGGGAAGGGCGGAGGGTCTGTTCGAAGGCCTCGTCGGGGCGGTTGAGCTTGTCGGCGGGGCGGTCAGGCATGATGGGGGGTCCCGGAAAACATGTGATAAAGGATTGAAGCAGAAAAGGAGGAAAAAGGCAAGCGCGAGGGGGCGAGGGGAAGGGGTCAGAGGTTGGCGCAGTGGGGGCAGCGGAGGTGGCGGGCGGCGGTGAGGTCGTCGAGGAGGCGGGAGAGGCGGGGGTCGATGTCGAGGAAGTGGATGTGGGTGCGCCAGGCGCCGGATTCGGGGCTGGATTCGACGACGACGCAGTTGCAGTGGCATTCGGGCTGGTCGTCGGCGAGGGAGAGGTCCATGGAATAGACGGTGAAGCGGGGGATGGCGCGGGCGGCGAGGAAGCGCATGCCGAGGCGGCACATGTGGAAGTCTTCGATGTGGCCGAAGAGTTTTTCTTCCGTGGCTTCCAGCGCGAGTTCGATGTCTCCGTTGAGGAATCGTTCGTGGTTCATGGGGAAGTCCTCGGTCGGCGGAAGGGGCGGAATCAACTCCTGCGGGCGGGCTTTGTGGCCTTCTTCCGGGAGGCCTTCGGCTTTGCGGCGGCGGGGCGCCAGGCGCGGAGGCGGGCGGCCATGCGGTCGAATTCGGCGGCTTCGTCGGCGGCCCAGGTCGCGGCGGCGTCGATGCGGGCGCGGAGGGCGGGGAAGTCGAGCCCGGCGGGGGCGCCGAGGTGGGTCTTGAGGGCGACGGCGTCGCGGGGGTCGCGGGCGGAGAGTTCGTCGAGGTGGGCCTTGACGTGGTGGTAGGCGTCGCGGAACGGCATGCCGGCGGCGACGAGTTCGAGGGCGCGGTCGGTGGCGAAGACGGAGGGGGAGAAGCCGCGGAGGAGGGCGTCTTCGTGGACGGTGGTGCCGTCGACGAGGCCGGGGAGGATGCGGAGGGTGGCGAGGGTGTCGGCGAGGCCGTCGAGGAGGGGGCCCTTGGTTTCCTGGAGGTCGCGGTTGTAGCCGGAGGGGGAGGCGCGGAGGATTTCGGCGCAGAGGGAGGAATCGGCGAGGATTTTGGCGGTTTTGGCGCGGAGGAGTTCGAGGACGTCGGGGTTGCGCTTCTGGGGCATGATGCTCGAACCGGTGGTGAAGGCGACAGGAAGGGTGAAGTAGCCGAATTCGGGCATGGAGAAGAGGATGAGGTCCTGGGCGAAGCGGGACAGGACGAGCATGACCTGGCCGAGGGCGGAGAGGATGGCGCTTTCGAGCTGGCCGCGGCCGTTGGCGGCGTGCAGGACGTTGGAGACGGGGCGGGAGAAGCCGAGGAGGTCGCTGGTGAGCTGCCGGTCGATGGGGACGGGGACGCCGTAGGCGGCGGCGGAGCCGAGGGGGCACTGGTCGTTGAGTTCGTAGACGGCGATGACGAGGGAGAGGGCGTCGAGGATGCCTTCGGCCCAGGCGGCGGCCCAGAGACCGACGCTGGAGGGCATGGCGGGCTGCATGTGGGTGCGGCCGGCCATGGGGAGGTCGCGGCGGGCTTCGGCGAAGCGGGCGAAGGTGCCGGCGAGGGCGGCTCCGGCGGCGACGATCTGCTGTAGGGCGCGCTTGGCGTGGAGGCGGAGGTCGACGGCGACCTGGTCGTTGCGGGAACGGCAGGCGTGGATGCGCTTGCCGAGGTCGCCGAGGGCCTGGGTGAGGCGGCGTTCGACGGCGAGGTGGACGTCCTGGTCTTCGAGGGTGATGCGGAATTTCCCGGCGGCGGCTTCGGCGGGAATCTTGGCGAGTTCGGCGACGAGGCGGCCGGCGTCCGCGGGCGTCAGGAAGGGCGGGTCGACGGGGACGCGGGAGAGCATGATGGCGTGGGCGGCGGAGCCGAGGCAATCGGCTTCGACGAGGGCGGCATCGAGCTCCCGGTCGCGTCCGGCGGTGTAGGCGAGGACGCCGGAATCGACCACCCCGACTGTCGTCTTGCGGCGCATGGCGGGGGAATCAGCGGTGGATGCGCTTGATGTTGAAGACGTGTTTTTCGGGCTCGGCGAGGAATTCGGGGGGAAGCTCGATGCGGACGGTCTTGCCCTTGTCGGCGTCGGAAGCGGGCTGCTGGCTCTGCTGGGCGAAGAGGGCGGGGTCGGGGGCGGGCGCGGCGGGTTCTTCCGGCGCGGGCGGGGGCGGGATTTCGGTCAAGCCGCCGGGGATGACGAAACTCTTGTTGCAGACGGGGCAGTCGATGGTCTGTCCGGCGAGGTCTTCGGGGCCGGAAAGGTTTTGTCCGCAGTGGGGGCAGTCGAAGTCAATTTCGTTCATGGTGGGCGTCCTCTGGCTTGTGGGGGGAAGGGACGGGAAATCCGTCGGAAGGGACAAGTACCACATGGTCCGGCGGTTGTGAAGTCCCCGATTGCGCTTTTCGGGCGAAAAAGGTTTTGCAAGGCGGCCGCGGTCGGGTATACGGGGGACATGGCGAAAACGGGACAGCGCGGGGGGGCGGGCGGGTTCGGCGGCTGGCTGCGGCGGCTGTTCGGGCGGCGTCCGCCGCTGCCGGAACACCTGCGGACGGGCCAATGGGGCGAGGAGGTGGCCGTGCGCCACCTGCGGCGGAAGGGCTACGAGCTGCTGGGGCGGAACGTCCGCTTCGGCGCGCGCCGCGAGCTGGACGCGGTGATGCGCGAGAAGGCGACGGACACGCTGGTTTTCGTGGAAGTGCGCACGCGGCGGGACGAGACGGCGGGGCGGCCGGTGGAAAGCATCCGGGCGGCCAAGCGGCGGGTCATCGGGCGCGCGGCGTGGCGCTACCTGACGGAATTGCGGAAAAAGCCCGCGCATTTCCGTTTCGACGTGGTGGAAGTGGTGGGGTTGCCGGGGGACGGGAAGCCGGTCGTCCGGCATCTCGAAAACGTGTTCGGGCTGCCGGAAGGAATGCAGGTGCCATGGTGAAAATGCGGAAAAACGGTTGGATTGCGTTGCTGGCGTGCGGTTGGATCGGCTGGGCGGTGCTGGCGGGCGCGCAGGAAGTGGATTTCGAGACGTTGCAAACCATCGGTGCGGTGGGGCAGGGGTTGTTCGAACAAATCGGGTCGTCCGGGATGCTGGAGGGATGCGAATTGCAGTCGCCGGAACAAATCATGGGGGCGTTCCGGGCGCTGGCGGGCGGGTTGGAGGGCGGAAGCCTCGAACAGCTGGTCCGCTACCGCCCGCAGGCGCGGCAGGTGGTGGCTTTGGCGCGGGAGGTGCCGATGTTCGCCGATTACGCCGCATGGCTGGAAGCGCGCTTGGACTACTTCGACCTTTCTGCCGAGTTGCTGTCGAACGAACGCCGGGTGCAGGCCGCCGCCGCCCAGCGCCGCCGGGGTTCCGCCCCCGCGGCGCCGCCGCGGACCGGCTCGCAAGGCGGGCAGCAGCAGGGTGCGGGACGCAAGCCGCCCGCGTGGCAGGTCGTTTCCAAGGATTCGCCGGAAGCCCGCGTGCCCGCAAAAACGCCCGCGACAAAGCCCGCGGCTATTCCGCCGGCGGTGCCCGCGGCCTCGCCTGCCGAAGCGCGGGCGGAGGCGCGGGAACTCTACGCGGCGGACAAGGAGGTCTGGCGGAAGAAACTTGCCGGGCAGCCCGTTCCCGCCGGTGCGCGGGAATACGCGCCGAAACTCCAGCGGATTTTCGCCGAAGAAGGTGTGCCGCAGGCCCTCGTCTGGCAGGCGGAGGCGGAATCGGGATTCCGCGCGGCGGCCAAATCCCCCGTTGGCGCGGTCGGAATGTTCCAGTTCATGCCCGCAACCGCCTCGGAATTCGGTCTGGCGTCGTCGCCGGACGAGCGGCTCGACCCCGAAAAAAGCGCGCGCGCGGCCGCCCGCTACCTGAAACGGCTCCACGGGCGGTTCGGCGACTGGGCGCTCGCGCTGGCGGCCTACAACTGCGGCGAGGGGCGGCTCGGCAAGCTTCTCGCGAAAACGGACGACAAGACCTTCCCCGGCATCCGCGCGCAATTGCCCGTGGAAACCCGGATGTACGTTCCGAAAATCGCCGTCCTCATGCAGCTCCGCGACAACGCCGACCTCGACGCGCTTTGACGGAGGTTGACTTCGCCGCCGCGTTTCCGCAGGATTCCGCCGGTGGAAGCGGCTGGATGCGGACGCTTTCCAGAAAACGAGGAAACCGATGAAAAAATCCATCTTTTTGGCGACGGTGCTGGCGGGGGCGTTGGGCTTGGCGGCGGGGTGCGGCAAGGCGTCGCGTCCGCTGGCGGAAGAAGCGGCTCCGGCGACGCCTGGCGAAGCGGCGCTGGCGGCGGTGGAGGAGGGGCTGGACGCAATCCGCGGCGGCGGGGATTTGGGGCGGCTCCACGATTTGCTTCCGGTCAGCTACCAGGCCGATCTGTCACGGCTCGTGCAGACCGCCGTGGGCAAAATCGATCCGGACCTGTTTGCCGCGGCGACCGGGCTTCTGTCGGATGCGGGGGAAGCCGTGACGGCGCAGGCGGGGCATCTGGCGGAGCTGGCGGGGGAGGCGGATTCGCCGCTGTCCGGCGCGGGGACGGAAGAAGACTTCCGCGCGATGGGCGAATGGCTCGCGGCGTGCGGGTCGGGGCTTTCCCGCGACAAGCTGGCGGCGGGCGACCTGTCGGGATTGCTGTCGCTGCCGCGCGCGGGAGCGCCGCTGGGATTGAAACTGGATTCGCTGGAACGGGATTGGGGCGCCAACGTGTCGTGCGAGTTGGCACCGGACGATGGCGAACCGCGGATGGAAGGCGTGGAGCGCCTGCTCTTCCGGGCGAAGTCGGCGACGGCGGGCGAGGCGGAAACGGTGGTGGAATTCGTGCAGGTCGAAGGCAAGTGGATACCGCTGGAGATGGCACGGGAATGGCCCGAATGGCGGGACGGGGCGCAGGCGCTGGTGGACGGCTTCGAACTCGACCTCGGCATGACGAAGACGCTGACCGAAGCCGTGCCGTTCGTGCGCAACTGCCTGGGAGCCATGAAAAACGCACAGACCGCCAAGGAGCTGGAAGCGCAGGTCACCGGGATGGTCGCGGCCTTTGCGTTCATGGGCCTGTTTTGAGTCGCGGATAGGCACCGTTGCCCTTTTGGCCAACGTTTGGCAAATCGGTTCGACGGGCAAAAACCGCTGAAGGGGAATCAGCGACGCAGGGGCGGGGATTGTTGGAGGAGGGCGAGGTGGCGGAGGAGTTTTTGGCGGTCGGGCGAGGGCGGAAGTCGCTTCAAAGCGGCCAGAAAAGCCGTTCCTCGGGTTCGGAATTCGGCGGCAAGGCGGTCCATTTCGGATTTCGGCCCCCCATGTTTCAAGATTAAGGAATTTTCTATTGTTTTCGATGGAAATCTGATGATGTTCATCCGCTTTTCGGCGAGCTTTTGGAGGCTGGAAAAGGTCTTTCCTTCGGCCAGAAATCCGTCGAGGCGGCGGCGGGCGGCCAAGATGGCGTCGGCGAGGGCAGGGTTGGTGGTGAGAGTCGAGATTTCGGGTGCGTCGGGCAAAAGCCATTCGAGGGGGACGTTCGCCGGGGCGCCGCAGAGGGTCTTGAGGCGCGAGGCGAGTTTCTTCCACGCCATGGCCGTGGTGTAGGCGACGGTGGGGCAGTGGTCCTGGAGCCAGCCTTTGACGCCGCTGTGGCGGGCGATGATTTCGCGGCGGCCGGAGTTCGGGTATTCCCTGAAAACAAAGGAGTTGTCGACGGAAGGTTCGAGGTCGAGGAGGCGGGAACCGAGGCGGAGGCGGTCGATGAGGGTACGGGGTTTGAGGGTCCAGATTTCGTCGATGTCGGAGGGAGCGGGGACGCCGCGGAGGGAGAGGGTGGGGCGGAGCTCCTTCATGCGGGTGCGGCGGAGGAGATTGCGGGCGAGCTGGCGTACGGATCGGCAGGTGAAGAGGTAGAGGGCTTCAAGGGGCGTGAGGAGGAGTTCGAAGAGTTCGATGGAGGCTCGGAGGGATGCGGGGAGGGGGTAGAGGGGCGTCGAGATTTCGTGACGAGTCGGGGCGGGGCGGCGGCGGGAAGATTTCCGGCGTTTTGGAGGGTAGAAGATGCGGGATTTCATAGGAGAGATAGTGAATAAGATTTCAAAAGAAATCAAGTATTTTCCTTAATCTTGAAAAACTGAAGAGGCGGGGCGGCCGATGGAGCGGCCGCGGCCAGACTCAGATGGGGGTAGGGAAGGGCGGAAAGGAGAACAGGGACAGCAGAGACCACAGGGACAACAGGGATAGGAGGGGACTGCGGGGAGGGAGGGTGGCGGG
>Ga0310786_10000634_pt1 | contig 56253 bp, 46 predicted proteins | sample AusTroGonzalo_MG_FD_203881 | JGI IMG/M metagenome (GOLD analysis project Ga0310786, IMG submission 203881) | Bovine rumen microbial communities from tropical cattle in Woodstock, Queensland, Australia - Gonzalo_03 (v2) (version 2) | ecosystem: Host-associated > Mammals > Digestive system >...
GCGATAAATCTTTCACCCGTAGGCATTATCCGGTATTAGCTTCAGTTTCCCGAAGTTGTTCCGAACTTTAAGACAGATTCCTATATATTACTCACCCGTGCGCCACTCGTCATCAGGGAGCAAGCTCCCTATGTTACCGTTCGACTTGCATGTGTTAAGCCTGCCGCCAGCGTTCGTTCTGAGCCAGAATCAAACTCTCATGTTAATGAAAGGTTTAATGAATTAAACCAAAACATATCAGCTATTCTGCGCTCCTAATCACTAGCTCAAAAGAAATTTTGAAGGATTTTATTCCTTACATTATTATTTTTTGCTTGTACATCAAGATCACATAGAACAGCCTCCATAAATACTTACGACTGCCGTCCACGTATCCTTTTTTCAAAACATATCAACTTGTCAAAGAACTGCCGCTTCTTTCGAAACGAGGTGGCGGTTTATAGCTCACCAAAAACACCCTGTCAACACCTAAAATCGAAAAAAATTCAAAAAAAGTAATTTTTTTTCATTTTCTTCATTTTTCGCCTGAAAAAGAGGGGGAAAATCCCCTGCCGACTTATCTAAATGAAAAAGTCGTTGTTCAGGTCATTCTCTTACGAGAAAAGGTCACCGACATTGGGTGAGCTTCCTTTATAACAAGGGGGAGCAATACTGTCAACACCTTTTTTCGAAAAAAAGTATAAGTTTTTTCATTAAATTTATAATTCATTGTTTTTAATAGAAATACATCTTAAACAAACCTCTTGATTTTTCATTCAAAATAAGGAAACATCTGCACTTCATAAACCGAATGAATTACCTTAAAGGTGGCTAAAGCGGTTTATTAGGGCGGTCTTGGAATCGTAGCGCAAGCGAAGATGACCGGAGCGAAGCGAAAGACAAAACCGTCGGTTTCGGCGAAAGCCGAAAAAACAAGTAAAGTCCACCTGGATATGGAGGGGTGGCAGAGTGGTTTATTGCAACGGTCTTGAAAACCGTCGTAGGGCGACCTACCGAGAGTTCGAATCTCTCCCCCTCCGCCATTTAAAAGACTTACGAATATGACAAACACGCAAAAGATATGCTACATCATCGGTGCTGGAGACATATATAAGTATAAGCTGTCCCCAAAAGAAGGCGATTTCGTCATAGCCGTTGACGGCGGCTACAACCACTTAAAGCGGCAGAGAATCGCCCCAAACTTCACCATAGGTGATTTCGACTCCATAGAAGGTCCTATCCCGAAAGATAATTTTAAAAAGCTTCCAAGGGATAAAGACGATTCGGACACTCTCGCCGCTCTTAAATACGGTATGAAACAAGGATACAAAACCTTTTACATCTACGGCGGCTCGGGCGGAGACCGCTTTGACCACACCTTTGCCAACATCCAATGCCTTGCTTACCTTTCCCAAAGGGGCTGTCGCGGACTGCTTTTCACAAAGAACGAAATCATCACGGCAATAACGAACGACTCCATAAACTACAGCAAAAAATGCCAAGGAATGATATCCATATTCGCATATAGCCCCACAGCAAAGGACATAACCGTCAAAGGCTTGAAATATACTCTTACCGAAGAGTCGCTATCCGGTGACTTCCCGAAAGGCTTAAGCAACGAGTTCATAGGGACCGACTCCAGTATATCCGTAAAGAACGGCACGCTTATAGTAATGAGCCGCCATCTTCCGGAAGCAAACCCAGCCATCCCGTCACTGGAAAATCAAAAAACTCTTAGTAAATAAATATTAGGATAAGGACAAGGCGATTAACGCTTAATCCCTACGAAAGCCTGCGCCAAATGTTCCTCGCAATAAGGCTTTCCCAACTCCACCTCTTTTCCGCAGAAATGAAAATCAGGATCCTTGGGATCACCAATCGGCCAGCGACAAGTATGCATATTCAAATCGACTAAAGTAACACCTTTGCCGCCATCTTCTTTAGAACAAGACTTCTTTGCCGTGGGGCTGACTTTATCCACCTCATTCACAGAGTCGGCCTTCCCCTCCTTAGTGGCTTTTCCGGCTTTTTCTGCCTTACCAGCCTTAGGCGTTGTCTCTTTAACGTTCTCGGCATCATCGCTTCGCTTAATAGGCGAAGGACGGCTCTCCAGCCCTAAACGGTGAGCCTTGCCGACCACGGCATTTTTGCTCATACCGATAATTTTCCCTATTTCGCCCGTGGATTTACCCTCTAACCAAAGGCGCTTTAGCTCTGCAATTTTCTCATCTGTCCAACTCATATCTTTTCTCCGCTCCGACATTTTGTCTCTGTTTTAGTCAAAAACATATCTCAAAAGCCCTCATCCTGCAACAAAAATCTCTAACTTAAGGACTTTGTCGCTATTTCTTGGCACAAAGACATTCCACAATACTTGATTAGCCCCTTCCTTTTTAGAGGTTATCGATTCGCTGATTATCCGATATCCGATGGGCAAATCCTGATAGTAAGACACACTGACATCGCTATCTTTGGCATTGCTGAAAGTAACGGTTATACCCACCTGATAAGCTTTATCCGCCAACTTTTTAAAATCCGTAATTTTTACTTTAGCGGTCACATCAAAAGCCTGCCCCATCTTGATTTTAACTTCTTCACGCTTGGGAGTATGGCGAATCCTGTCCTCGCCTACGAACAACACCTGCCCCTTGCTGTCCGCCTTATAGACTCGGAATACACCGGCAGGCAAAGGCATACCAAGACCCGACACATCATTATTAACAAACTTCAGAATCACGTTTGGATTTCTGGGCTGATAGTCACTTTTCTGCATACCAAAGAAAAGATGGAACAAATTATCTATGCGATAATTCTTTTCCACTGCCACGCGCGGAGACGCCAAAAGCGCCACTTGCTTGGTTTGGTTAGCAAGTATGGAAGTTTCCCTGTTCAAAGAATAAAGATGATAGTCCATAAAGCTTTCCTCGCGCATACCGGCAGAAGCGGGAGCGGCAAAGTCCATGGCATTTGCTTTCATCATACGCGCCGAAACCATTTCCCTTTGCACCCGATTCACATCACCCGCAACAAGCTGCAAATTGGCGTTTTCATAAGCCACACCCGAGGTATTTGTAAGCGTCACCCACCCGTTCAAAGACATAGTTTTTTCGTCATTATCAAGCTCTGCCACATAATCCGCCGCCCAAGAAAGCCCTCTGGTAAGATAGGCGAGCTGAACATCGGTCCTTCCTCTGCTCTTAGCATCCGCTTTAACAACAAGCGTAGGCCTGTCGCGCAAATTGTCGGGGATATCAGGAAAAACCAGCCGCCCTTTAAAATCTGTTTCGATTCGGTTTCCGATTTTAAGAACCGTCCCACCGTTATTGCTCAGCACCACGGCATTTTCCGTCTTTTCGACTCCGTTTGCGGGATTAGTGGTAATGACCTTTATATCCTTGCCCACATACTTATCAAGCAAGGACGAAGGCGAAAGCAAATCAAAGTTAAAATCCTGCTCTAACACAGCAAAGCCTTTTCCTTGCAGCAAAGCCGTTTCCGGCTGGATTTGCGCCGACACATCAACAAAGGCAATATCGTTTACACCGCTTACAAGGCTAATCGTTCTGGTATCCTTAACCAGAGCTAAATCACCGTTATATATCGCCACGGAAAGATTTTTCCTGGCATCGGTCCCGACCTTGATTTCATCAGCCACGGCCGAATTAGCCACCACAAAACCGCCAAAAGCAAATGTAAACGCGAATGTAGAAGCTAAAAGCTTAAATCCTTGCATAGTCCCCCCTTCAAAACCACAATAGCTACAAACAGACTCTTACTTTTTCTAAAATCAGATACACTTAAAGTCAATCCGATTCGCACCAAGCAAAACCGCACAAAGCGCCCGCCTTAAACCTTTAAAAAGGCCGCTATTCCTCTCCACTCTTGGCGATTTTAGCCAAAAGCTCGGCATTTTCAGGCGCATTCTCCATAGCCACCATACCTATGGTATTATAGCCGCAGTCCACATGGACAATCTCGCCGGTAATTGCCGAGGCCATATCAGACACAAGAAACACCGCGGCATTTCCGACTTCGTCCAAAGTAACATTCCTGCGCAACGGCGCATTATTCTCATTCCAGTTAAGTATGGTGCGAAAATCGCTGACCCCCGAAGCAGCCAAAGTCTTTACCGGTCCGGAAGAAATCGCATTGACGCGAATTGCGTCCTTACCCAAATCATTAGCCAAGTAGCGCACCGAAGACTCCAAAGCCGCTTTTGCCACGCCCATTACATTATAGTTAGGCAGCCACTTTTCGGAGCCGAAATAAGTAAGAGTAAGCATTGCCCCGCCTTTAGGCATCAATTCGGCAGCGCGCTTACATATATTGGTAAAGGAATAGCATGAAATCAGCATCGAGTTGGCAAAGTTGCCCGCACTTGTATCGGCATACCGTCCCTTAAGCTCATTCCTGTCGGAAAAGGCAATCGCGTGCACGACAAAGTCAATTTCGCCCCACTCTGCCCGAAGGTTGGCGAACAAATCGTCCAAACTTTCCTCGTTCGTCACATCACAAGGAAGCACAAGCTTGCTTCCCACCGACTCCGCCAACGGACGCACCCGCTTTTCCAACGCCTCTCCTTGAAAGGTAAAGGCAAGCTCCGCCCCTTGCGCATGGCATTGCGACGCAATACCCCAAGCGATGGAGTGATCATTCGCCACACCCATAATTAAGCCTTTTTTACCGCTTAAAATACCATTAGCCATATTTTATTACTCCTTTTCTCACAGCATTAGTAATTTGCAAAAGTTATACCACCTTCCGCCGCCAGCTGGCAATTCATATTTAAGCTACCCAGCCCCAAACGCCTTTTAGCTTGCGAGGAGGAAGAATTGCCTATACTATAAAAGAAAGGTAAGCCTTAACATACAAAGTAAAACCAATGGAGTAACCGTTATGATTAAGTTTGCACTTTTGCCCGTCATTGCCATAAGTTCCTGCATCTTCACGCTCTCTGCCCCGCTTGCCCAAGAGACCACCGGCACCGTTGAATACATCAGTGCCGGCTGTTTTGAGGCCGAGATTAACACCCACAAAGGCATAACGGTTTTTAGAAACGGCAGGATTTACAACTGGGAAACTGACAAAAACGGCAAAGACCTTTTCAAAAACCAAGTAGGCAGAAACAAAGCCGCCGCAACTGCTCTTTTCAAGCTCAAGGACGACATAGGCTGGGACAAGGAAACTTTCTCCTGCCCTGCCGCCGCAAACGAGACTTATTGCTATCTTAAGCACTCCTCGCCAAAGTCGGGAGAAAAAGTGCTGAACTGGTCATCGGACAAAGTAACAAACGGACTTTGCACCCTGCCCGAAGCCACAAAAAAGCTTTACAATCAAACAGTTACTATTGGTATGGACGCGATGGACGGCTGGCCGGCTCGTAGCACATCCTCGCTCACAAACCCTTAAAAACCTTTAGAAGCCCTTAAAGACAGACAAGCAAAAAGGAGAAATAACAAATGCACAAACACATGAACATCGGCATTCTCGCAGCATTAGGTGTCGCCCTTATATCGGCGGCAAGCATAGCTTATGCGGACGAAGCGAAACATTCCGAAACATCCTCATCTGCCGCGTTTCAAAAGTTCATCAAATCCTCGCCCATAGCCAAAAAGGACATGGCAAAGACCTTGGATAGTGAATCCATCTCTGCGGCCTGCATGTCGAGCGCCACGGACAGACACAACGGCGTTACGCTGCAAAGGGACGGCAGCATTTACACGTGGTATTCGGCAGGCGCGGACGACAGGGAGATAAGGCGTTTTGTAAAGAAGGACAAAGCCCTTACGGACAAAGTCTTTGCTTTAAGGGATAGCAGCGATTTTGCCAAAGCCACCTTGGATTACCAAATAGACGGCACATCATACTGCTATGTTCGCACGAAATCGGGCTCAACATCTAAGCAAATCACATGGCCAAAGAACGAGATTATGAGCGGACATAAACAAGTCCCCCCTGCGGCGAAGAACTTATTCAAAGCGGCAATCGACACCACTGCCATCGCCCTCGGGATAAAAAGTAATTAGGAATTCCCCCTACTTCCTCGTCATTCTCATGCGTAGCATGGGAATCCATTACGAATACACACTATTCACACAAGCCCGTAAAGTAATTACAACTACCGATTGTGCAGCGGACATCCTTTCCACAACTGGCGGGACATGTGCTATCGGCATTAGGACCGCAATAGACTATAGCGGCGTAGCCCTTGCCTCCCGTTAAAGTATTATTTCCCCAGTTACCATAGGAATTCGCTGGGTAATTAGCAATTGTTAAAGTATCCCAAAGCGCATTTCCTCCACTAACGGTTGTGCAAGTATAACTGTTGTCGCAATATCCCATTCCACCATAAGTATCATATTTACCGGACCATCTGAAACTACCCCCGGTTGCCCCAATATTGCAAGAAACTCTATTACAATAAGTCGTGTTGTTTCCTAAACTTCCATCCCAACTATAACCGTTCCAATTAGCATTTGTGGAACACGTCCCGCCAAGATATCCACCACCACCACAACAACCTGTTGGCCCACCGCCAGCGACAAGTGCCGGAGCCCCTGTCGTATCTATTGTATCCCACAAGGCTATACCTGCTCCAGCGGCGTGTGTCGTTGTGCCACATACATTTCCTTTTATACCTTTTATGGTTAAAATATCATCTTTTAAAAATTGTTTGTTTGCTACTAAAATTCCACCTGCTCCAGCAGCGGTCCAAGTATAACCATTACTTTTATACCACCCTCCTTCCCCAATCAACCGAACTTGATACTTACCGGTTACAGGAATGGTATAAGTACCGACTTCTTGGACAGCAGAGGAAAGAGTGCTTGTGCTTATATTATTCACCGTATACATCACTGTTCCAAAGGAAAGAGTGTTAGTACAAGCGTTGTTGGAACAATAGGGATAGTTTGGATCGACGCAATCGGAATTTGAAACGCAGGAGAGGGATTGGCAAAGGGCTCTTTTGCACACTGGCGTTGCATCCGAGCAATCACTGTCGCTGGAACAGGTAGTAGGACAATCGGACTGTGATGAGCCGCAATATACTATGCTGGCATAACCTTTACCCCCCGTCAAATCATCCGTTACCCAATTACCGTAAGTCGTGGCAGGGTATCCTTTAGTATCACTTGTAGAATTACCACCGGCAACAGCCGTGCAATCATATCCGTCCCCGCAACGTCCCGATCCGCCATAAGGAGTATACGATGAATAGAAAGCCATTCCTCCTGTAGCTACATCACAGTTATTAGTCCCGTCGCAATAAGTTGTATTACCTCCTCGAGAGCCATCCCAACCATAACCATTACCGGCACCACTGCTCCAATTAGAATATCCTCCCACGTATCCACCACCAGCCATAACACCGGCGGCTCCACCACCGGCAACGAGTGTTGGAGCACCTGTCGTATCCATTGTATCCCACAAAGCCATACCGGCACCACTCCACCAAGAACCATTATACATCCACCCTTTTATAGCTTTTATAGTTAAAATCTCATCTCCTGAAAATTGTTTATTAGCTATTAAAATACCACCGGCAGCGTCATAAGTAACACCTGATGAATGAACCCCTGCTTCTCCCATCAGCATAATTTGATACCAACCCGGAGGTGTAATACCAAAAGGAGTGTTGCCAACCAGTTCTACGGGATCCACGAGCGTTAGAGAACTTATGTCTTTCACCACAAAGTTCATTCCACCGCATCTGACACGAATTTCGCCACCGTAAGTTTCACCACTACCGTAGGTAAGCGTGTAAATCTTAGGATTCGGATATGCCACACCAAATCGGTCGTAAACAGCATCAACCTTAGAACAGCTGGTATTTAAATCCCTAGCGAACGCCAATGTGCACGGCTCGGTTAAACCGGAATTGCACATCTGAACCAACATAAGGTCGCTACTATCCTGTCCGCCACCGCCCCCTTTAAGATTTTCCCAAGATTCGATGCAGTTCTCCGCATCCTCTCCTCCAACACAAAGCTTCTCGGTTGCCACAACTTTTGGCGAAGAAACCTTGGTAGTAGCTATAAGCTCACCTATTGTGCCTTTTTGAGCGGCAAGGTTAATCGCGTTTATTTGATCAGCAGTTAGGTCAAACTCTCCTAAATCAAGGTCGCTGTCCACCAAAATGTCGCTGATGTTAACTCTATACTTTTCCTTATTATACTCCGTAGTGACGGCAACCGCTCCCGTGGTAAAGTTCTTCGTTGTAAAGTATCTTTCCAGCGGCTCACTCCAAAGACCGTTAATGCCCCATGCCGCATCGGGATCAACTGCCGTGTATATACCTGCAGAAACGCCTATCATTTCCGCTACCTTTGCCGCACGAAGGTCAGAACCCGTGTTCACCAGATCGACAATCATGGCTTTTAGAACAGGCTTGTTCTCCTCGTCCTCTCTCCGTATGCCTATGATATACCTGCCATCAAAGTTATCGCCTATGCCAAGTTCGCTGGGATAAATTTCTTTGTGCTGATTGTGTCCCAGCTCGTCCACCAAATCGGTTATATTATCCGGGTCCTTCAGGTATTCTTCTGTCTTTTGCTGAAGATAAAGAAGGGTGTTCGCGCGATTAATGTTTTCAATGTCAGCCTTGCGGTCAGCAACATGTTTATACAAAAGCGGCGTAAACGTCGCTATCATACCAAGGACTATTATCGCCTCAAGCAGCATCGAGCCGCCTTGCGGGCGAGTGCTTGCATTCTTGCCCAATCCGCAAACCTCAGCAGCCAAACTTTCCTTTATCATAACCAGTCCTTGTGCCCTTAAAAAGCTCTCTTGATAAGGGATGATTACATATTTGCAGGGGTGAAGCAATATAAATTATTCACCATCTATTTTACATCATTCTCACGCTTTTTTAAACCTTAAACCATAACCTCACCGAAGGTGATGCTACGGGCAGGAGCTGTTTGATTTAGGTCCGCAGTAGGTGATGGCAATACCGGAACTAATTGCAGAACCACTGGAGCAGGAATAACCTGAAGAACAAAGTCCTTGGCCACCATAACAGTATGCTCTGTAGTTCCAGCTACTGGTCTCACTTATACTGCCTCCTCCTCCTATACCACCTCCCGTGGATGAACCTACAGTACCATCCCAAGAATAACCTGATTGGCCAAAAGCGTGGTTAGTGGAGAACCACCAGGCATCGGCTTTACCACCTATATATCCACCGCCTCCGAAGCATATAGCATTACTAGTGATGCAAGAACGGGCTCCACCACCACCTACAGCCAGTACCGGGGAGCCATTTGCCAGCAAAACTACACCGCTACCTGAACTCGTCGAATAGTGAAGATAATTAGTTGAGTAAGTTTGACCTTTTGGATAAGTGACAGTCAGTTGAACACCCTTATTGTAATAAACAGTTGCCGTTAACTTGCCGCCTTGTGTTTCTATCGAACACCCCTTATCGCAGAATCGTCCGCTTTCTCCTGCCATCTGTATCTTATACCTTCCTGCCGCAAGGGTGGTAAAGGGAGGTGAAAATTGCGTCCCTGATGGAGGATATAAAGCACAGATATTGTTCACGCAAAAAGGTAGAGCGTCGAAGCATTGAGAGTTGGAGGAGCAGACTTTATTTACTCCGCAAACACCGCTGTTACAATAAGGTGCGCCGCTGGGGCATTGAGAATCTGAGATGCAGGGGGCGTAGCAATGGCCTAAAACGCAATAGGGTATATCGCTGGTACAATCTGAATTGGAAGAGCAAGATCTGGTCTCACAAGAACCGTTGACACAAAAAGGAGTACTGTAGGGGCATTGGGAATTAGCGACGCAGGTGGCGTAGCAAACCTTGTTGTCGCAAAAAGGAATATCGCTCGGGCAATCTTTGTTAGCGATGCATGGAGTGGGACAGTCGGACTGCGACGACCCGCAATAAGCTATGCTGGCATAACCTTTTCCCCCCGTCAGCCCATCTGTTACCCAATTACCGTTTGCTTCCCAAGTACCATTACCATAAGTTTCAACAGCGTACCCTTCAATCTTATTTTTAGAATTGCCACCAGCAATTTGCGTACAATTATATCCACCCCCGCAATGTCCCGTTCCGCCATAAGGAGTATACGATGAATAGAAAGCCATTCCTCCTGTAGCTACATCACAGTTATTAGTCCCGTCGCAATAAGTTGTATTACCTCCCCGAGAGCCATCCCAACCATAACCATACCAAGAACTGCTCGCACTTGTAGTTCCTCCCTCATATCCACCACCGGCCATAACACCGGCGGCTCCACCACCGGCGACCAGTGTCGGAGCTCCTGTCGTATCTGCTGTATCCCACAAGGCTATGCCTGCACCACCCCACCAAGCTCCGCTATACACCCATCCTTTAATTCCTTTTAGGGTTAAAATATCACCCTCGGAATAATATTTATTGGCAAACAAAACACCACCGGCAGCGTCATAAGCTACACCGGATGAATGAACCCCGGCCTCTCCCATCAGAGTAATCAGATACCAACCTGGTTGAGTAACGGCTAACGCTGGACCACCAACCTGTTCCACGGGATTTGCAAGGGTTGAAGAGCTGATATTATCTACCATAAAGCTCGTGCCGCATCTGACACGAATTTCTCCACCATAAGTTCCTCCGCTACCATAAGTAAGCGTGTAGACCTTAGGATTCGGATACGCTACCCTAAATCGGTCGTAAACCGCATCAACCTTGGAGCAGCTTGTGTTTAAATCCCTAGCGAACGCCAATGTGCACGGCTCGGTTAAACCGGAATTGCACATCTGAATCAGTATAAGATCACTGCTGTCCTGTCCATCTTCCCCAAGTCCCTTCCACGACTCAATGCAGTTCTCGTCATCTTCGCTACCAAGACAAAGCTTCGTCTCTGCAACTACTTTAGGAGAAGAAACCTTAGTCGTCGCGATCAGCTGGTCAATTGTGCCTTTTTGAGCGGCAAGATTAATCGCATTTATCTGCTCGGCAGTTAAATCAAACTCGCCTAAATCAAGGTCGCTATCTACCAAAATGTCACTGATATTAACTCTATACTTTTTCTTATTGTACTCGGTCGTTACCGCAACCGCCCCCGTAGGAATGTTTGTCGTGTTAAAGTATCTTGATAAAGACTCGCTCCAAAGGCCGTTAATACCCCATGCCGCATCGGGATCCACCGCAGTGTATATCCCCGCAGATACGCCGATAAGCTCCGCCACCCTTGCCGCGCGAAGATCAGAGCCTGTGTTCACTGTGTCTATAATCATCGCCTTTAGTACGGGCTTGTTCTCTTCGTCCTCTCGCCTTATTCCGATTATGTAGCGACCGTCAAAGTTGGTGGTATCTATGCCCAGTTCGCTAGGGTAAATCTCCTTGTGCTGATTATGCCCAAGCTCGTCCACCAGCGCTTTGATGTTGGCCGGGTCCTTCAGATATTTTTCCGTCTTTTGCTGAAGATAAAGAAGGGTGTTCGCGCGGTTTATATTCTCTATATCTGCCCTGCGGTCGGCTACGTGCTTATACAAAAGCGGGGTAAAGGTCGCTATCATGCCGAGAACTATAACCGCCTCGAGCAAAAGTGAGCCGCTTTGCGGACTCGTGCCTGCGTCCTTGCCTAAACCGTGAGCTTTAGCCGCCAAAATTCCCTTTGTCATAACCAGTCCTTGTGCTCTTTAAAAGGCCCCTTAAGCGGGAAGGATTACATATTTACGTAGGTGAGGCAATATAAATTATTTGTCTTTTATGGCAATTTATGAGATACTTACAAGGTCGAAGCAATTCGACTATGACGCTAAACCTTTTATGGAATAGGCGCAGTGGACCCGAGGGCAGTACTCGGCATCTCCACCAACAATCACCGCACTGCGGTAAGCATGGGGATGAAACAGGATCGACACGCGTAGTAAAGATTTAAGTTGCGTTCGGTATTGTTCCGCCGTTATCGGGCTATAATTTTAAATGCGAATGATAATCGCGCTCCGGTTGCTCTTGCTGCGTAATTTGCGGCTAAGTAACCAGAACAAATTCCTGAAATCATGAGCGATTTTAGGTGGGGTCGGGGCAGCCTAGCAACAGAGATGCCCCATAACTTATGGATTAACACACATTAAAATAAGAATAAAAAGGGCAAGATGGACGACTTTAATTACGAAAAACTGGTGGCAAAATCCCTTATCTACGTTGTGAAGCAAGCGTTGGAAACTACCGCGACAAAAGGGCTCCTCGGCAACCACTTTTTCAACATCACTTTTATGACTTCCCACCCCGACTGCGACATTCCCGAAAAGCTGAAGAAACAATACCCCAGCGAGATGACCATCGTCTTGCAATACGAATTTTCGGCGCTTACCGTCACGGATCAAGGCTTTTCGGTCGTCCTTAACTTTAGTGGCGTCCCAAGCAAGCTTTACATTCCCTTTGCCGCGATTAAGTTTTTTGTTGACCCTTCGGCGAACTTCGGCTTGCAATTTGAACCAGAGATGCCACCTAAGAAGCCTCTCTTTTCCTTAAAGCCGAAACACTCCGACAAAATTTCCCCAGTTTCCACATCTTTCAAAAGCGAGGAAAAGGATAAAGGCAAGGAACAAAGCAAAGAATCCGCGACAATCATTGACTTTTCTTCTCTTAAAAAGGGTAAGAAATAGCCATGGACAGCCTGCCTAAGCATTCGGTTTTGCTGTTCGGACATGCTACCTCGGTTACGCTTGAGCCCGAGTTTTGGGACGAATTAAAAGCTATTGCCGCGCGCAAAGGCACTTCGCTTAACAAGCTGATAGAAAGAATCGATGCTGCCCGCGACACAAACCTTTCCAGCGCCTTACGCGTATTCGTTCTTGGCGAGCTTAAAAAGCAATCCTAAGACTAGCTCGCCTTACTTTCCGCCAGTTTGCAAAGATTCTCCACCAACGTACGCACGCCCTTAAGCTTATCTTTAGGATTTTTCCAACTTCGCATATAGACAATTTTCCCGTCAGGGCGCACCTTCATCGTTCCCAAACTGCTAGCAATAAAATCAACCAACGCCATGGGATTAGGAAAAGTTCCATCGTGCAAAGTAATGACCGCGCCCTTTTCACCTACATCAATTTTCTCAATATTAGCCTTATGACACAAAGCCTTTATCGCCACAATTTCTAAAAGGTTATTAAGCTCATTCGGCACAGGCCCGAATCTATCCGCTACCTCGGCCGCAAAGGCATCTATATCCGAAGCAGATTCCAAATCCGCCAAACGCCGATAAAGCGAAAGTCTCAAGTTCAAATCCGCCACATAGTTTTCGGGAATAAGTATAGGCAATCCGGTATTTATCTCGGGCACCCACTTATCAGCCGCATTGTTTCTGTCACCGGTTTTCAAAAGCGCAATCGCTTCTTCCAGCATCTTTTGGTAAAGTTCAATACCGACTTCCTTTATATGACCTGATTGCTCCTCGCCCAATAAATTACCCGCCCCGCGAATATCCAAGTCATAGGAAGCAAGATTAAATCCTTCGCCGAGGCTATCCAAAGTCTGCATTATGGAAAGGCGTTTAAGCGCGGTTGCGGAAATCGCCCCACCTTCCGATCCTTCCGGAATAGTAAGGTAAGCATAGGCTCTTGTTTTAGAACGCCCGACGCGCCCCCTTAATTGATACAGCTGCGCCAGCCCGAACATATGGGCATTGTGAATTATAATGGTATTGACGGTCGGCATATCAATTCCCGACTCAATAATAGAAGTCGCCACCAGCACATCAAACTTACGACTTGTAAAGTCTATAATTTTCTGCTCCAAGTCCGTCGCGCTCATTTGCCCGTGAGCGTATGATATTTTGACTTCGGGCACAAGGTGCATCAAGTTATTCACGGCTCCGGCAATATCGCTGATTCTCGGGCAAACATAAAACACCTGCCCTCCCCTGAAATGCTCACGAAGGATTGCTTCCCGCAATATGACATTATCAAAAGGCGTAACGAAAGTGCGAACTGCCAGCCTGTCCACCGGCGGCGTGGCGATAACACTAAGCTCGCGCACCCCCGCCAAAGACATCTGCAAAGTTCTTGGAATCGGCGTAGCGGTAAGAGTAAGAATATGCACATTGTCGGCGAGCTCTTTAAGCCTTTCCTTATGCTTAACTCCGAAGTGCTGTTCCTCATCAACCACGATAAGCCCAAGCCTTGCAAAGCGTAAAGTCTTGGTAAGCAAAGCATGCGTGCCGATAACGATATCCATTTTGCCGTCAGCCAGCTCCGCCTTTACCAAAGAGGCTTCCTTTGCCTTGACCATACGCGAAAGCTGCCCCACTTTGACGGGAAAGTTCTTAAACCGCTCTTTAAACAGTTCAAAGTGCTGCTTTGCCAAAATGGTAGTAGGAGCAACAATCGCCACCTGCTTGCCGGCCATAACGGCAATAAACGCCGCCCGCAAAGCCACTTCGGTTTTGCCGAAGCCGACATCTCCGCACACCAACCTATCCATAGGCCGCCCCGAGTTTAAATCACTTATGACATCATCAATACTTCGCATTTGATCATCAGTTTCCACATAGGGAAAACCTGCAACGAAAGCATCATAAGAATCCTTTGGCACAGGCAATATGTCCGCCTTTTTCAAATAGCGCGCAGCGGCGATTTTCATTAGCTTTTCCGCCATATCCCTAATGCGCTGTTTAAGCCGCCCTTTACGCATTTGCCAGGCAGTTGAACCGAGCGAGTCCAGATTGACCCCCGCATCTTCCGACCCGTATTTGGAAAGCACCTCAATATTTTCCACAGGCACATAAAGTTTGTCCCCACCGGCATAGGTAAGCAGCAGACAATCGTGCGGCGCTCCGTCCACACTTACAATCTCCAAGCCTTCGTACTTTCCGATACCGTGTTCGGAATGAACAACCAAATCGCCTTGAATCAAAGAAGAAACATCAGCAATAAAATCTTTGTTTTTATTCTGCTTCTTAGGAGCTCTTGCAAGCCGCTCTCCCAATATATCCTGCTCGGTAAGCATATAGATATCTTTAGTTTCAAACCCGTGTTCCAAAGCCAAGACCACAATATCCGGCTTTGCCAAAGGCGCTTTCATAATCTCTGCCCAAGTATTTTTTATCCCAAAATAAATCCCTCGCTCTTTGAACAAATGCGAAAGCCTCTCGGCCGAGCCTTTGGAATAAGCGGCGACCACAGCGCGCTTTCCCTCGGCTATCTTAGCTTTTAAAAAGTCCTTTACCTCGGCAAAAACATCTCCTTCGGGAATTGCTCTTACATCAGCAAAATCGCGAGCTTGTTTCGAACCCATAGGCACTCCGTCCGGCACGGCAAAGGGCGTAAGGTTAAATACATTTTTCCCCGCAAGCACATCTTCATATTCCTTGCCGTAAAGGAACATTGCCTCGGGTTTTACGGGACGATATTTAAACCCGCTGAAGTCCTTTATCTTAAGCCCTTCCACCCGTGCTTCATAAAAATCCTTTACCTGTTCCAAGCGCGACTTCATTGCCGCCTCGGCTTGAAAATCCAGCACCACATCGGCATCGGGTAGATAATCAAAAATCGTGGCAAGTTCGGGATAGAAAAAAGCAAGCCAATGCTCCATACCGATGAACCTTTTGCCCTCAGAAATACTTTCGTAAAGTTCATCCCCCGCCATCATTGACCCGAACGCTTTAAGGTAATTTTCCCTAAAAAGCGATATTGAAGCAGAGGTTAAAGATATCTCGCTAACAGGATGAAAAATAAAGCTTTCTATCCTCCCTATACTTGTTTGCGACAAGGCATCAAAAGTCCTTATACTTTCCAAAGTATCGCCGAACAAATCCAGCCTTAAAGGATTTTCCGCCGAAGGAGGAAAGACATCAAAAATCCCCCCTCGCACGGCAAAGTCGCCCTGCTCCATAACCTGCTCGACTTTGCTATATCCGTTCGCCGTCAGGTATTTTATGAACTTCCCTAAATTCAAATCGCCGCCGACGGTTATGGCAAAAGAAGCCCCTTCAAAATAAGATTTAGGAGGCAGTTTACCCATCATTCCCGCAATCGTGGTAACAAGCACAAAAGATTTTTTCGGCCCCGCTGCCAAAGTTGCCAAAGAGGTCACTCTTTTTGCCACCACATCAACATTAGGCGACACTCTGTCATAAGGAAGCGTATCCCACGCTGGCAGCTCAAGCACCGATATTTCGGGGTAAAAGAACTTCATCCCCGCGACAAAGGCCTGCATTTTAAAATCATTCACCGCCACATACAAAGCCGCCCCCTTGTCCCTGGCAACATCTGCCACGACAAAGGGTTCATAACCGTTCACAACTTCCGCAAGAGTCTTTTTCATAAGGAAAATTATATCTTATCAAAGCCCTTCTGTATATCCGGTTGCCTTGACGATACTGTCAACCGCCGCCTTTGACTTATCATAGGCGCGCTTAGCTCTTGATACAGCGTCCTCGGCATCCTTGTATATCTTTGTTTCATTTACAATCCGCAGAGCCATTTGCGTATCGTAATTAGCATCATCGACAATCTTTGCCGCTGCCGATACTGCCGGCAGATAAGGATTAGCCTTGTCCATATCCCCAGCATACTTAGCAAACTTTGCGACACTGTCGGCATAGTCCTTGGTAAGTTTCTTTGCCGCGACCATAACCACTTGACCATAGTTTTGTTCTATTTGACGTATAGGCTCTTTCAGCTTTTCCGCAACTTTCCCGACCAAAACTATATCTTCATCACTGATATCACTTTTAGCCGACACATCAACCAAAATGGCAAACTCCGCCACCATTTTCTCGGCAACCGCTTTAGTGCTGGCAATAATAGATTCCATTCCCGTAGCAACCGCACCCATTTTTTCGGCATCATTTGCCTGCTTATAAGCTTTTGCTACCGCCATTTTCACATCTTTAAATCCGTTATCGAAAGAAATTCTTCGCGCCTCTGCTTCCTTGGCTTTTTGCAAATCCTCAGCCTGCTGTCTTGCCGCGCGCTCACTTGCGGACTCATTTTGCAACTTTTGCTGCGTTGCCGCGACCTCTACCGCTTGTTTACTGTCAAAAGTATAAACAGGATTATCTACCGCACCCGTAATCGCCACTTTATACGAAGGCATATTGCCGTCAAAATCAACCGCCAAGCGAGCATTCAAGCTTTTATCCGCCATGTTATAGTTGGCTTCAAACTTAGCCTCTTGCCCCTTCATGTAATCAATGATGCCGTCAGTAACAAACACACGACTACCCGCCATTTTGAAGCTGCCCTTTGCTACGGTATAAGAGGCATCGCTGGTCTTGAATGCAACAGCGAACGCATCCGCAGACTTTTCATCAAAACCGGAAGCGTCTTGCAAATAGGTATAGGCGCGATTAAGCCCGACCGCCCTTATTTCCCCGTTTTGCAAAACGAATTGCCCTTCACCCGTGACAGAGTCTTTAAGCTCCTTCACACTCCTGCCAAAGCTTTTGAAAGCCGCCTTAACATCGGCGTTTTCCGCTGTTACGTTAATGACCGAGGAAATGGGAAAGAGCGCATTAAACGCCATTTTCTTAATCGCCAAGTTCCCCGAGAACACCGGCGTGCTGCCCTCAAAAACCATTCTTGCCGAAGCATCAACCGCACCTTTTCCCAAAAGCGCTTTAAAGGCGATATCGCCCTTGCCATCGGACACTTTTGCATTGATACTGACATCATCAAAAATATCATTGCCAATAATAAGCTTATTTGTTTTCCAAGCGGCATTTATGTTGTTGTTTTTGGCAAATACCGCCACATACTGCCCAAAGCCAAGTTTGCTCGCCGCCGCTCTGCTATCTGCGGTATAGTATTTTCCCGCTGTAATAATATCCGAAGAAAGATTAAATACATAATTACCCTTGGCAAGCCGCAAAGCCCCTACGACTCTTTCGCTTCCCAGCATAAAATCAAAGTCCTTTATGACCGCAAGCCCCGTCTTAACCGAGGCATCGCCCTTAACAGTAACGCCGCCGTTAAACCCTTGCGGCAAGTCATAAGAAGCAGCAAGCAGCTTCATAAAATTATGAGCATTTGCCTGCGTCATAGCGAACTGGAATCTGGCAGTAGCCTCTTTACCAAAGGGCAAGAACAACCACCCGTCCGCACTCACATTAAGCCCCGAAGACTCAAAAGCAGCTTTAAAAGAAAGGCTGTCGGCAGCACCGGTTATTCTGCCTTCCGTTTGCATATTGCTAAACTTGATAGTATCAAATAAATCGCCTGCCCCAACCTCGTCAAGGAAAGAAGCAACATTAACCAACCTGGCAGTATAGACGATATCTTGAAGCTTAAGGTTATTAGTCCCGAAACCTGACAATGCACCAGTCAAACCCAAAGTTCCACCGGCAAGATTGCTCGCCTTTAATTCCTTAATCTCCAGCATTCCGTCTTTAAGTACGATATCAGCTATAATTCTGCCGATTTGCTTAGAGCCGTAGCTGAGTCTGCTTACATCAATTTTGCCACTGACATCGAATTCGTTAAGCACCTTAAGCCGCGCTGCCGCATCAAACAAAGCACTCTGCATACGCTCTAATATGGCAACTTCCTTATAGGGATCTTCTTTTCCATTAGTTTCGACATACTTTTCCAAATCCAAGTCGCTCACCCTAACGTCAAGCATTACATTGTCCCTTGGCAAAGAAAGGTCCGTCCCGACCGCACCGGAAACCGAAACTGTCCCAACTCGCAAAGATAAACCGTTAAAAGAAATGACCGACCCCGTCCCGCCTATATTCGCCGTCATTCGCGCCGTAAGCAAAGAATCCGCCCTCGCGTCCTTTAGCAAGGGTAAAGAAAGCCACTTAGCCACCTCACCAAAGTTTTGAGTTTCAAATTCAATAGTTCCGGAAGTCGCAACCTTAGCACCGTTATCATCACCGCGCACGAAGTCAAGCTGCGCCTTAAGAGTAGCATTCGCGGGCAAAACAGCCTCTATATCCTTCATAGTAATTTTATCGCCGTCCATATCCAGCTTAAACGCTAGATTTTTTACCTCACCGTCTTTGTAGCTGAGAGTATCGGACTTAAAGTTAAACATCGCGCTTTTAGGCAATTGCAAAGAAATAGCACCCTCGCCTGCCGCGCGGATAAGCTCAAATATCGGCTCAAGTTTAAACTTATTTGCGATAAAGGACATGGAAAGCCGCCGCGCATTTTCATCTCCGTTCGCCGCCGTAAGCAAGAATACGCCATCCCCAACCGCCGAAGCATCTCCTTGTTTCAGTACAATATCCGTGATTTTGACTTGTCCCTTTGCAATCACAAAAGACAAATTAGCCGCCATGGGAGTGGAAAAATCAGTGGAAAGCTTAACTTTTGCGGGAACATCATCGAACATTTGCAAAGGCTTGCCGATATCTATCGAAACATTGCCGGACATATTGAACCTGCCGCCTTCCACCAACAAAGATCCCGAAGTAAAAAGCCTACTTTCCGCATCACCTCTGGCTATCATTACATTGAATTCGGAAGGATTCTGCTCTTGCAGCCTATCCAAAGACGCCGCCAGACTTGTCGTTTTACCAAACAAAGAAAAATTACCGTCAAAGCGATACGGCCCTCTTAAAGTATCTGCGACAAAATCACCGTAAAGACCCGAGATTGTGGAGCTGAACCCTGACACCGTATCTTTAAAATTAAGCACACCGTTTTCAATACCGATACTCTTTAAAGACACACCTTTATCGATATAATTATCCCCCGCGAGCTGCATATCCGGCGTACGGAAGAAATCCATCATCCAACTTACTTCCCCATCCTTGGTAATTTCCAAATTGATAACGGGATTGATAAGTTCGGCTCTGGTAACTCGCACCCCACCGAAAAGGAAATTTGTCAAATCTAAATCAGCCTTTAGCCTTTCGACATAGATTAAGTCTTCGTCCATTGCCCCTTCGGAAGCGACGATTCTGACTTTTTGCACATCCAAAGAAGGCGAAGGGAAAATTTTAATCATAAACTCGCCGTCAACCGCAACTTTACGCCCTGTAACCGCCTCAAAGTTTTCCACAAAGCGCTTTTCAAACGCAGTATCATCAAGAAACAACGGAGCCGTAAAGACAAGCGCCACAAACGCTGCCAACAGCAAGAACAACATTATAAAGAACTTTTTCATTTTTCCCTCAAAGCCGTTATGCAAAAACAGTTTTTACTCTGTGCCGAAAAGTCTGTCACCCGCATCACCAAGACCGGGAACCAAAAACTTATCACCGTTAAGCTTCTCATCAACCGAAGCAATATACAAAGGAATGCTTGGAAAGGCACTCGTAAATGTCTTTACCGCATCCATAGAGCCAAGCAAAGCCATAAACACTATACTTTCAACCGGCACACCTCTTTTTATCAAAGCCTTGACTGCATCAACAGCAGTCCCACCGGTAGCAAACATAGGATCAACCAAGAATACTTCCTGCCCCTCATATTCCGGTAATTTAACAAAATATTCCACCGGTTCTTTCGTTTCGGGGTCGCGGTGTATCCCGATATGCCCGATTTTGGCGCAAGGCAAAATCCCCAGCAATCCCTCGGACATAAACAAACCCGACCTTAAAATCGGTACTATAAGCGGTCTTTTATCTTTAAGATGAGCAGCATCCTTAATCGTAGCAAAAGGCGTATGAATCTCTTTTGTGCTAAGCCGCATATGCGCCGTAGCTTCATAACCGATAAGCACAGTCATTTCCTTTACCAAATCACGAAAGGCCCAAGACGGAGTGTCAACATCCCTAAGCACCGACAACTTATGCTGCACCAAAGGATGATCGACGACATGCACACTTGGGAAACCTTCAACTTTACGCATTTTTATTCCTTTCTTATTTAAGATATTATTTTGAGGCAAAAGATATCACTCAAAAGGCGCATATTTCAAGCCCTATTTGCAATCGGCACAAAATCATTTACCACATTTTTCAAGGAGTCGTGACCATCGCCTTTTTTAAAAATTAAAAAATAGTTAAGAAACAAAGGATTTTTGAAGATTCTCCTGTAATAACCGTAACAAAGGTTGATTTGTGTCAAATTAAAGCCGGTGATATAAACACAAGCAAAATTGGTTAGATTTAGGAAACGATTAACAACATGACAGTGTTACAAAAGACCATAAAAAACGAAATATCCTGTGTTGGTGTTGGCTTACATTCCGGTGCAAAGGTAAAACTGACCTTGAAGCCTGCCGCGATTGATGCCGGCATTACTTTCAAACGCACCGACATCAGCGGCGCTTCAGCGACGATTGCCGCACACTATGATAATGTAGTCGATACGCGCCTTTGCACCTGCATTAGCGATGGTAAAGGACATAACATCTCTACAATAGAGCATTTAATGTCGGCACTTCACGGTCTTGGCATTACCAACTTAAACATTGAAATCACCGGTGAGGAAATGCCTATTTTAGACGGTAGTTCCGCTGATTTTGTTTTCCTTTTGCACTGTGCCGGTATCGTAGAGCAGCAAGCTTTGGCAAAGATGATACGCGTAAAAAAGCCCGTGACGGTCAAAGACGGCGATGCTTTCATCACCCTTATTCCCGCTTGCGACAGCTTCGGTATTGATTTTACGCTTGATTATTCGCACTGCCCGACCATCGGCAAAGATAGCCTGACTTTTTCATTAAGCAGCACCGCTTATGAAAATGAAATTGCCCCTGCTCGCACCTTCGGCCTTGCCAAGGAGATTGAACAAATCCGCAATATGGGTCTTGCCAAAGGCGGCTCGCTCAAGAATGTTTTGATTGCCACCGACGAAGGCATTATGAACCCCGAAGGCCTGCGCATGAAAGGCGAATTTGTCCGCCACAAAGTCCTTGATGCCATCGGCGATATGTATCTTGCCGGCTATGGAATAGAGGGACAGATTATCGCATCTAAGTCCGGCCACCGCCTTAACAATCTTTTGTTAAAAGAGCTGTTTAAGGACAAGAAAAATTACGAAATCGTAAACAGCACCTTGGAAAACAATTTCGTCTCTGCCGAAGAGTGGAAAGAAACTCTTGCTGTCGGCAGCTAATCCTTAATCAGCTAACCCTTAATAAAGCAACCGTCCTCAAAAAAGGACTTGCATTGTTTTTTATGCTTATGCTCCTAAGTATGGAAGTGCACAGTTCTTTCACTTAGGTTTAATCATCTCCAAAAACTCGTCCTCGGACAAGACCTTCACGCCCAGCTCTGCCGCTTTTTTGGCTTTTGAGCCGGCATCCGCACCTTCAACCACAAAGTCGGTTTTAGCCGAAACAGACCCCGCAACCTTTGCCCCGCATGCAAGAGCGGTAGCCTTTGCCTCTCCGCGAGTCATTCCCGTCAAAGTCCCGGTAAACACGACCGTTTTTCCGGCAAAAGGAGAATCCGAGGCTTTTGGCGGCACAAAGTCCAGCACCTTCATTTGCGCAGTAATTTTTGCAACCACTTCCTGATTTTTCTCATCGGCAAAAAAGAATAATAAATCCTCTGCCATAGACTCACCGATACCCTCTATCGCAACCAGTTCCTGATACGCGGGAGAATCCTTATTTTGCGCCAAGCTCATACTGTTCATAAAGTGCGCCAGCGATAAGTATTGCTTTGCCAAAATCCGCGCCGTTGCCGACCCGATTTGCGGTATTCCCAAGGCATATATAAATCGATCCAAAGGTATACCCTCTTTTACCTTATCAATCGCCTCAAAAAGCTTTGTTGCAGATTTCGCACCCCACCCTTCCATATTAGGCAGCTCAAACCACCTGTCTTCTTTAAGAGAGAAAATTTTAGATGCATCGGTAAGCCAACCTTTTTGATAAAACTCCTCAATATTCCTGTCGCCCAAGCCCCTTATATCCAGGGCGTCCCGTGACACGAAATGCTTAAGGCTTTCCACCGCTTGCGCCGGACAATGAAGCCCGCCCATACACTTGCGAGCCACCTCATCACCTTCGCGCACGGCAACGCTTCCGCACACAGGGCAAACCTCGGGAAAGACAAAGTCCACCGAATGCGAAGGACGTTTTGCCAAGTCAATCCCGACGATTTGAGGAATAACATCCCCCGCGCGCTGCACGATAACCGTATCACCGATACGCACGCCTTTGCGTTTTATCTCGTCTTCATTATGCAAGGTAGCATGCGACACCATCACCCCGCCGACATTCACGGGCTCCAAGTCCGCCACGGGAGTAAGCGTCCCCGTCCGTCCGACTTGCACCCTTATATTCCTAAGAATTGTCAGCGCCCGCTCAGCAGGGAACTTATGCGCGATAGCCCACCTTGGCGCGCGCGACACGAACCCAAGCCGCCTTTGGTAATCAAGACGATTAACCTTATATACCACTCCGTCAATGTCATAAGAAAGGCTGGGTCTTTTATCCATGATATAGTGGAAGAAGTTTACTATCTCCTCGGCCGAATGACACAAGCGAATTTCGGGATTTACGGGAAAACCGGATGCTTTAAGCCACTCCAAAAAGTCGTAATGCGTAACAAAAGGCACCTTGTCCGTAAGCTCACCATAGGCATAAGCGAATATAGACAGCTTGCGCCGAGCGGTAACCGCCGCATCCAATTGCCTAAGCGAGCCAGCTGCCGCGTTTCTGGGATTGGCAAAAAGCGGCTTACCTTTCTTTTCCTGCGCCTCGTTAAGGCGGAAGAAATCCGCCTTTTTCATATAGACCTCGCCGCGCACTTCAATATTTTTTATCTCACCTTTAAGGCGCTTCGGCAATTCGGGAATGGTAAGCATATTTTGCGTAACATCTTCACCGACCACCCCGTCTCCGCGAGTTGCCCCGCGCACGAACTCGCCACCTTGGTAAAGAGAGGAAAATGACAAGCCGTCAATCTTGGGTTCGGCAACGATATCCAAAGGCTCGCCTTCCTTAAGTCCCAAGAAATTCCGCACCCTTTCCACAAAATCAAAAGCTTCCTCATCGCTAAAGATATTTCCGAGCGATAACATCGGCACGGTGTGCGTTGCCTTTTGGAAAGCTTTGGAAGGAGTATATCCCACCCGAAATCTGGGGCTATCCTTGCGAATAAGTTCGGGAAAGCGCTCCTCGATAGCGTCGTTACGCCGCTTTAAAGCGTCATATTCGCCGTCCGATATAAGCGGCGCATCGTTTTGATGATAAGCTATATCATAATAAATAATTTCACCCGCAAGCCGCGCCAGCTCTTCCGCCGCTTCTTCAGCAGTCAAATCTTCGGGTCTTTTTGCTGCCGTATCACTCACCGCAAACCACCTTTGTTATTACTTTCATTCTTAAAAGATTTCCCAACCGAACCACGAGTTTTCCGCCTCTTGTTTTTTAAGCTCGGCGAGTTTCTCCGCATCAAGCTCGGCAATTTTATACGCCATGTCATACCACTCCGAAGCGGGATAGTTATGCCCAAGCACCGCTGCCGCACGCACGGCCTCTTTCTTAAGCCCCAACGCTGTGTAAGTTTCCACCAAGCGGTAAAGGGCTTCCTCAACATGAGTAGTCGTCTGATATTGCATAATCACCGTTTGGAAGCGATTAAGTGCGGCAAGATACATCTCGCGATTAAGGTAATATCGCCCTACAGCCATTTCTTTTCCCGCCAAATGGTCCACGGTCAAGTCATATTTAATGCGAGCATCGCGGGCATAAGGGCTTGCAGGGAACCTTCTGAACACCTCGGCCAAAGCGTCTTTGGCAAGCAAAGTCATTTTTTGGTCGCGATAAACATCGGATATCTGCAAATAATAGCATTGCGCCCGCAAATAATAAGCATACGCGGCGTCCTTATTTCCCGGATGAAGCTGAATAAAGCGATCCAGCGCCATTATTGCATCATCATATTTTTCGTTTTCATAATAGGCATAAGCTGCCATAAGTTGCGCCTTAGCTGCCCAAGAAGAATAAGGGTGCTGCCGCTCAACCTCGTCGAACATCTTAGCAGCATCGGCGTAATTTTCGGCTTGGATTTTCTGATACCCTTCATTGTAAAGGGATTCGACCGACCGCTCCTCTACCGGCTTCTGCCCGTCCGAAGAACAAGAAGTCGCGACAAGGAAGATTAAAAAGAACAAAAATCCAAGGATTAACAATCTGATAACAATATGCATTTTCCCGCCATTTTAACAAGTTTTAACATTGGCCGAGGATTATAAATCCCTTACACCGAACTTGCAACATATTAACATCTACGGACAAAGATTATTGAGCCGGACCGCAGAGAGTGAAATTGACGTAATTTGCAAGGTTACGAGGAAAGTCCTGCCAATCACCAAATGCCAAGCGGACGAAAACCATGCTGGGATAATATCCTTCAACGTTACCAGTCATATTCGTATAGACATAGTGCACCGTTCTGGCAACATCGCTTGAACCGCTATAAACGTTATGATCAGCTATACCGCTTGCATCCTCTAGCGTTTTACTTGTACCTACCGCCGTAGCATTTTTTATCAAGCTCCACCTTGCACCTTCATAGCAATTTCTGCTGGTTAAATAAGCACTATCGACAGGCACTTTCTTTCCCAACTTAGAACATATCTCATTTGCTTCCCACCACTCAACGAACGGACCCACTAAATCCCACTCTTCGTTTTTATCGTTACAGGTTATATTTACCCGCCTATGCCATAAATGAGCATCATTTAATGTGGCATATGCATGTATATTGTCCATATCCGCAACCCAGTAAACCCCTCTTGGCATAACGGTATAGCTATTAAGCTCCGGTATATTTACGCAACCGGCGGGATGAGGAACGGGGTAATCCCAATTACCTCCCCCCGTATCTCCCCACGACTGGTATTTCTTAAATGTCCCTGCGGGGCAACGAGAGCAAGCTGACCACTGCTGTATCCAAGTTTCGGATTCCATGAAATCCGTAGAATCACAAGTAAACGATGCTTGCGTGCAATTACCTTCATTACAATAATAGCCTAAAGCACAATCGTTAGAAGTAAGACATTCCGATGACTTCTTGCACACACCATTCTTACAAGAGTATCCTTCGGGACATTGAGAATCGTAAAGACAGGTTGTGTAACAGGTTCTGTTTTCATCTGCACCATAACCTGCACAATTAGCAGAACAAGTAGCATTTAGACAATATACCCCGGCACCGCAATCCGTCCCTTTCGTGCAAGAACAAGGAATTTTCTTACACGAGCTGCTTTCGGTAAAAATCACCGCCTCGCCGTTAAAATCAAACGTCTGGTCTTCGGCATTGGGAATGTCAACCGGCACTTCGGCAATTTCATAATTTACATCACCACTCTCGGTGCTACGAATACGCCTGACAATCACCCTTTCATTTGCTTCCCTGTTTTTATCAAAAGGATAAGCAAGCACCTGCCCGACTGAAGTATCGGGCTGAGGCATTTTTTTTCCAAAATCATAATAACGCCGCTTTAATCTGGTATATGCTTTTTTTTCGGCATTATAAGCATTAAGCCTTAACACAAACTGTTCGTCTGTTTCATCTTCCTCTTTCCTTGGCTTGCTAGAAAGGACAAGACCTTCTTGTTTTATGGGAAAACTGCCCTCATACTTTCCCAACTGCGTTGCCAAGTTCTCCGCTCCCGTCATCTCAAACCAGCGTGAAGTAATCGCTCCGACGGAAGGAACAGCAGCCGCCGTTATGATATACATTCCCAGAGCGTCACGGCAATTAGCCACTTTATGCAAACCGTTAACACACCTTACATAAGTAACAATATTATCGGTATCAAGTATGAAACTTGCAGGCAAATACCCACTTCCCTTAAGAATGGCTTTCCAATCGTCCCCCTCTATATTGTAGGATCCCGAATCAAACAAATTTGACTCGGTATCCGCTTTGTAATCTTCCATAAGCTTCACAGCTGCGTCGTGCTGCAAAACCATGCGAAAAGCCATTGCCGTATCTTGGATATCTTCTGGCTCATGAAGACCGTCACTTGGAAACCTAAACAGCGTAAACATTGCCACGATTACAAAAAACGGTATTGCCACAAGCCAAAAAAACATTGCCTTCGTCCTTCTTAATATTTCCCAAAAAAAGCGCACAATCGCGCGCTTTTTTTGTTGGGGAAAACTAAATTAGAAGTAGTCCTTTGTAAACCATAAAACGCTACCTCAGCTTTAAAAACTTTTCCCGCCGCAGTGCTTTAAGCCGTGCACCGCTGTATTTCTTTACTTCATCAAGATTTTTATCAAGCGCGCTTCCCAGCCTTTGCACCATTTCCTCAGGCCTTCTGTGCGCACCGCCGACAGGCTCTGCCACAATCTCGTCAATTATGCCAAAGGAGAGCAAATCCTGCGCTGTTAAATGCAAAGCTTCTGCAGCAGTCTTAGCCATAGCTTTATCTCTCCACAAAATCGAAGCACATCCTTCGGGGGATATAACGGAATAAATGGAATGTTCCAGCATAAGGACCCTGTCTGCGGCACTTAAAGCAATAGCACCGCCCGAACCACCCTCACCGATTATCGCACTAACAAGAGGCACTTCTATCTCAAGGCAAGTTTCAATGGACTCGGCAATGGCAACCCCTTGCCCGCGCTCCTCGGCATCGACCCCGGGATAGGCTCCCGCCGTATCAACCAAGGTAACCACGGGGATTTTAAACTTTGATGCCAATTCCATAAGCCGCTTTGCTTTGCGATAGCCCTCGGGCTTTGCCATACCGAAGTTGTGCCGAATACGCATTTCGGTATCGTTTCCTTTTTCATGCCCGATAACAACCACCGATTGCCCTAAAAACCTTGCAAGACCGCCGACAATCGCTTCGTCCTCACCATAAAGCCTGTCACCTGCAAGCGGCGTAAAATCGGAAAACAGCCCCTTTACATAGTCGCAAAAATGCGGACGCAAAGGATGTCTTGCCACCTGCACCTTCTGCCACGGCGTAAGTTTGGCATATATCGACTTCATCTGCTTTTCCATCTTTGCGCTAAGGCGCGCAACATCTTCCATAACATCAAGTCCGTCCTCGGAACTTGTATGGCGCAGACTTTCAATCTTCGCCTCAAGCTCTCTTATAGGCTTTTCAAAATCCATTACAGCGGTATCTTCAACCATAAAAATCCTCTTATTCTTATTTTATTGCTTGCGGTTTTATCACAATTCGCAAAAAAAGGAAAAATCTTTTTAGGATATTAGTTAAAAAATAGTTAAAAACCTGTTTTAAAAAACCGCAAAAGCATATATAAGGATAAAGGGTGAGAGTAAAGGTAATAATACATCAAGCGCTCATAAGGGTAAAACGACTTTAAACCAAAAGGAGAATAAAACCGTGCTGTCCGTCATCTTTTTCTGTTTAGCCGCATTTGTTTCCGTTTTCTGGCTGGGACTTTCCGGCATTTATGTTGAAACCCGTATCGGTTGGGGCAATATGATGAGTATGAACCCCTCGGACTTAGCTTTTTTCATCACTGCCGTATTTGTTCCGGTCGTGATGCTGTGGGTAGCTATCGGCTTTATCCACTACGCCTTTGCCATAAGAAGGCAGGGGAAGTTCTTGGAAATTATGCTTTACCACATGAAAAAGTCATCGGATCAAAACAGCGTAATCACAAGAAATTTGCTTGAATCGCGCGAACTTTTACGCAACAGCGAAACACTTAAATACATTGACACGGCGGTTGCGGACTTAAACAACACCATCGCCGACATCGCCATTCGCTTCGGTATTATGCGCAAATCCTCGGTTGAGGAGTTATGGCACAAAGTAAGCGAGGGCGACCGCTGGGCTTTTTGTAATGTGATACTGGATAATTCCAACGATATAAAAGGCTTTGACAGCACCATCGCCTTCCGTGTTGAAAATGACAAAGAGCTGGCTGCATCCATTCGTCTTTTCTGCGATAGATTTGAGCATTTGTTTGACCTTTTGAACTTAAACGAAAACAATCGCCCTCTTGCGGACATTATTGAAAACTCCAGCCTCGGCGTGCTTTATACAAAACTTGTAAACATAAAGAAGCCCGCTCCAAACCCCATTGATGATGAAGATATAAGCGAAAGCTATATTCGCAGCTTATTCACCGATGAACCCGTGGTCGAAGAAGGCTCTACACCCGAAGCAACATCAGAATCCTATGAGGAAATATCGGTAACCGAGATCCCTATTACTTCCACCCCTTCCGCAAAAAAGCCTTTTTTCAAAAAGAAGGAAAGCAAGGTAACCTTCGAAGTGGAAAGTGGCCCTGCCGAAGATTCCAAAGCGGCTTCTTACGATTGGGAAGAGCGCAAAAAGGAAATCTTAAGCCGCTACGGCAAACCCCGTAAATCGGACGATAACAATAACGAAGAATAAAATAATATGCGCGGCGCCCCCTTTTTATTGCTTATTCTCGCTTTAACCTTCGCCTTTGGCTTAAATCTTAGGGCAAGCGAGCTTTCCGCCCCACCGTCTCACGCCATCTCTATGCACGGCACACCAAAGTATAAAAAGGATTTTACCCACTTCGATTACTTGAATCCCAAAGCCCCGAAAGGAGGCACACTTAACCTTTATGCCTTTGGCACATTTGACAGCCTTAACCCCTTTATATTAAAAGGCAATCCCGCAGACGGATTGGGCATGACCTTCGACACGCTGATGGTTTCATCGGCAGATGAGCCTTTCACCCGCTACGGGCTGATTGCCGAAAGCATTGAAGTGCCAAAGGATCGCTCATTTGCGGCGTTTAACATCAATCCTAAAGCAAAGTTTCACGATGGCACGCCCATAACCGCCGAGGATGTGGTTTTCACCTTCAATATCTTGCGCGAAAAAGGCTCTCCTTTATACCGTTTCTATTATGCTAATGTTGAAAGCGCGACAAGCACCTCGCCCTCACGCGTCCTTTTTACTTTCAAGAAGGGGACCGATAACCGCGAGCTCCCCCTTATTTTAAGCGAGCTTCCGGTGCTGTCCAAGGCCGACCTGCAAGGGAAAGATTTTTCCGCCACTACCCTTACGCCTTTCCTTGGCAGTGGCGCTTACAAAGTAGCAAAAATCGCTCAGGGACGCTATATCACCTATGAAAGGGTAAAAGACTACTGGGCGGAAAATCTGCCCGTAAATCGCGGCAAAAACAACTTTGACACCATAAAATACGACTACTACCGCGACACAAGCGTTTCGCTTGAAGCCTTTAAAGCCAAGGCCTTTGACCTTCGCATTGAAAACGAAGCCAAAAAGTGGGGAACAGGTTATGACTTCCCTGCCGTTGCCGAAGGTAAAGTTATCCTTCGCGAGTTTAAGCACCAACTTCCCACAGGTATGCAAGGTTTTGTCTTTAACACCCGCCGTCCGCTTTTTGCCGACAGAAAAGTGCGTAAAGCCCTTTCCTACGCCTTTGATTTTGAGTGGTCGAACAAAAACCTGTTCTACGGACTTTACCACCGTACGAAAAGCTATTTCGACAATTCCTCTTTGGCAGCCACCGGTGCCCCCACCAAAGAGGAATTAAAGCTGCTTAAGCCTTATAAAGACATTATTCCACCAGAAGTTTTTCTTGGCACTTGTCCCCCACCCGAAACTGACGGCAGCGGCGACATAAGAGACAACCTCATAACCGCTATGAACCTGCTAAAAGAAGCTGGCTGGGAATATAAATCGGGAGCGCTAAGGAACAAGGATGGCGAGCCCTTTACCTTTGAAATTATGCTGGATACATCAGGCGCATCAGCATGGGAGCGCATTACTTTGCCTTTTGTCCGCAACTTAAAGCGCCTTGGCATAGAAGCAAAAATCCGCGTAGTCGATCTTACGCAATACCAAGCGCGAATGAATAACTTTGATTTTGATATGGTCACCACCATCTGGGGGCAATCTTTATCCCCCGGAAATGAACAACGCTCCTATTGGGGTAGCAATTCCGCCGAACAAAACGGCTCACGTAATTACATTGGAATTACTGACAAGGCAGTTGATGCGATGATAGAGGGTATTATCTCGGCACCATCCGAATCGGCACTAATCAGCGCCACACACGCCCTCGACCGCATTCTTCAATGTAATTACTTTGTAATCCCACATTGGCACGCCAAAACAACCAAAATTGCTTTTTGGGACAAATTCGGTATACCAAGCACCACCCCCATGCAAGGAATGGACATCATGTCTTGGTGGATAAAGAGCATCCCGCAAGAAAGTAAAAATAAAGTAAATAACGAAGTAAAGGAAGTAAAAGAATGAATAAATACATATTAAAGCGCCTTTTGCTTATACCGATTACTTTGTTTTTCATTATTTTGATAAACTTCTGCTTTGTGCAACTTGCCCCCGGCGGACCGGTTGAGCAGACCATAGCTAAAATTGAGGGTAAGAATACCGACGCCACTGCCCGCTTTTCCGGTTCAGGTAGTGCCATGGCAGAGGCAGTAAAACCAGCTACAGCCGACAGTAAGTATAAGGGAGCACAAGGGCTTGACCCCGAACTTATCGCCGAAATTGAAAAGCAGTTCGGCTTTGACAAACCAGCCCCCGAGCGCTTTTGGCTTATGCTAAAGGATTATATCGTTTTTGACCTTGGCGAAAGCTTCTACCGCAATCAATCCGTCATCTCACTCATCATTGAAAAGTTTCCCGTCTCTCTATCCATAGGGCTGTGGAGCACCCTTTTAATTTACCTTATATCCATTCCGCTGGGCATAAGAAAAGCAACTAAAGACGGAAGTAATTTTGATATAATTACCAGTTGGGCGGTAATAATAGGCTACGCCATACCTGCATTTTTATTTGCAATACTTTTAATAATACTTTTTTGCGGCGGTAAATACTTTGATTTATTCCCGCTTAAAGGCCTCACTTCGGATAACTGGCAAGACCTATCAAGTCTAGGCAAGATAAAGGATTATTTCTGGCATCTTGCCCTGCCCGTAACCGCAATGGTTATAGGCGGATTTGCCAGCCTTACCATACTGACCAAAAACTCGTTTCTGGACGAAATCGGCAAGCAGTATGTCCTAACCGCCAAAGCCAAAGGGTTATCCGAAACTGCCATACTTTATAAGCACATTTTCCGCAACGCCATGCTGATAGTAATTTCAGGCTTCCCCGCGGCTTTAATCGGCATATTGTTCACCGGCTCGCTGCTGATAGAAGTAATTTTCTCGCTGGATGGATTGGGCCTATTAAGCTTTGAATCCGTAATGACCCGCGACTATCCGGTAATGTTCGGTACATTATACATTTTCGGATTACTGGGACTTTTGCTGAATCTTATCTGCGATATGACCTACCACCTGGTTGATCCGCGCATAAACTTCGGAGGGCAAAATGGCAATTAACCCTGTCCTTTCCCGCCGCATAAAGAACTTTAAAGCAAATAAAAGAGGCTACTATTCTCTAATAATTTTCGGCATATTATTTATATTAAGCCTTTTTGCCGAAGTAATTGCCAACGATAAGCCAATAATGGTAAACTATAAAGGCGAGTATTACTTCCCGATTATAAATAATCCCCCCGAAACGGTATTTGACGGCGTCCTACCCACCCCTGCCGACTATCAGGACCCATTTGTCATAAAGCAAATAGAGCAAAACGGCTTTATGCTCATGCCGCCCATACCTTTTAGCTACGATACCATCAACTATCACTTAAACTCCCCTGCTCCTTCCGCGCCTTCCGCCACGAACTGGCTCGGCACCGATGACCAAGGCCGCGATGTCGCCGCCCGCTTGATTTACGGGCTACGCCTATCCGTTATATTCGGACTTGTCCTTACATTTTTATCTTCAGTTATAGGTATTACCGCGGGCGCAATTCAAGGCTACTTCGGCGGCAAAATAGACCTTTTGTTCCAAAGGTTCATTGAAATATGGTCTGGCCTGCCGCAACTGTTCATATTGGTATTGGTAGCAAGCCTTTTCATCCCGTCGTTTTGGATACTTTTAACCGTGATGCTTTTGTTCAGCTGGACCGCGCTGGTGGGCGTAGTCCGTGCCGAGTTCCTGCGCACTCGCAATTTTGAATATGTAAGAGCGGCAAAAGCCCTGGGCGTATCCTCGCCAAAGATAATTTTCCGCCACATCCTGCCGAATGCCTTAGTCGCGACCATATCCTTCTTGCCCTTTATACTGTGCGGAGCAATCACGGCTCTTACGGCGCTGGAGTTTTTGGGACTGGGACTACCCCCCGGCTCACCCTCGCTCGGAGAGCTGTTAAGGCAAGGAAAAGAGAACCTTTCCGCCCCGTGGCTTGGCATATCGGGCTTTATAGTTCTTGCCGTCACCCTTTCCCTTTTAATTTTCATCGGCGAAGCATTCCGCGACGCTTTCGACTCGCGAAAGGAGTTAAGGTAACATGACAACACCCGCCCTCACTCCTGCACAATCCCTTCTTTCCGTTACGGATTTATCCGTATCCTTTGGCGATTTTGCCGCCGTAAAAGGCGTATCTCTTACCATCAGAAAAGGTGAAACCGTCGCCTTGGTAGGAGAAAGCGGCTCAGGCAAATCCACCCTTGCTCTATCCATACTAAAGCTACAAAAAAACGCCCGCCTAAAAGGACAAATAAAGCTGGGAGAAACGGATATCCTGTCCGCCCCCGAAAGCACCCTTCGTCATATCCGCGGTGGCAAAATAGGCATCATATTCCAAGAACCGATGACCTCGCTAAACCCTTTGCACACCATAGGGAATCAAGTGACCGAAGTCCTTTGCCTGCACAAAGGATTAACAGGCAAAAAGGCACACGCCCGCACTTTGGAATTATTAAAAATGGCGGGACTTCCGAACGCTGCCGCCAAAATAAAAGCATACCCTCACGAACTTTCAGGCGGACAAAGGCAAAGAGTGATGATAGCGATGGCACTGGCAGCAGAACCTGACTTGCTGATTGCGGACGAGCCTACGACCGCCCTTGATGTTACCATTCAAAAGCAAATCTTAGAGCTTTTAAAAGACCTGCAAAAGCGCCTTGGGCTTGCGATTTTGTTCATCTCACACGACTTAAATCTGGTAAAACAAATCGCCACTACCACCCATGTTATGAAAGACGGCAAAATCGTTGAAAGCGGCAGCACAAAGGACATTATGTCGCACCCGCAAAACCCCTATACCGTAAAGCTGGTAAACTCCAAACCCAAAGGAAATCCTGTCCCGCCGCCTGCCACCGCTCCCATTCTTATTGACGGCAAAGGCTTAACCGTAAAATATGGGAACTTTACCGCTCTTGATGATGTGAACATCGCCATAACAAAGGGCAGCACGCTGGGGCTGGTAGGAGAAAGCGGCTCGGGCAAAACCACACTCGGCCTTGCGCTTTTAGACCTGCTTAGTCGGCAAAGCGGCAAAGTAATGTATATGGGCAGCGAAATTCGCCACATGCGACCCTTGCGGGGGAATATGCAAATTGTGTTCCAAGACCCCTATTCCTCGCTTAACCCCCGTATGAGCGCCGAGCAAATCATAAGCGAAGGACTTGAGATATATGAACGAGGTCTGTCAAACTCCATCCGCCGCCAAAAAGTTATAGAGGTTTTAGAAAAAGTAGGCTTGCCCGCGTCCGCCCTTTCCCGCTATCCGCACGAATTCTCCGGCGGACAACGCCAACGCATTGCCATATCTCGTGCACTTATCCTGAAACCGGACTTTATCGTGCTTGACGAACCGACCAGTGCGCTTGATGTAACCGTCCAAGTCCAAATTGTGGAACTGTTGCAAAGTTTGAAAAACAGCTTTAATTTAAGCTATCTTTTGATTACGCACGATATTCGCATCATAAAAGCCCTTGCCGATTATATTTGCGTGATGAAAGACGGCAAAATCATTGAAAGGGGACTTGCCAAAGATATATTGGAAAGCCCCGCTAAAGATTATACAAAAACACTTATAAAAGCGGCACTGCTCTAAAGGGAAAAAGAAGTTTTAAAGATGAACGACATTGGTGGCAATATTGATATAGAAATAAGTGCCGTTTTGGGTAGAACCAAAATCCGCATAGGCCGCCTTGTCAAAATAAGACGCGGCGAGATTATCGAGCTTGACGCCCGCTCTCGCGACCCCCTTACCCTTTACTCGGGCGGCATACCCATAGCAAAGGGAGAAATAATCACCACCGGCGGCAATATCAGCATTCGCGTTACGGAGATACTCTATAAGAAACATTGATTTTTACTTGCAAGTGTAGTAACTTCCCCAAAATTATTCCAAAGACAATTAAACCAAGGCTGAAAAATGACAGACAAAGAACATAAAAAACACTATCCTGACATAGACACCAAAGCTAGCTTTCCAAAAATTGAAGAAGAGGTATTGAAATACTGGAAAGAGAACGACACTTTCAAGAAGTCTATAAAGCAACGCGAAGGTGCAGAGGAATATGTTTTTTATGACGGTCCTCCGTTTGCCAACGGTTTGCCCCACTACGGACACTTGGTAACCGGCTATGTAAAGGACATCGTCCCCAGATATCAGACCATGCGCGGCAAAAAGGTCGATCGCCGCTTCGGCTGGGATTGCCACGGTTTGCCTGCGGAAATGGATGCGGAAAAGCATCTTGGCTTTTCGGGGCGCGACAAAATCAAGGCCTTCGGTATTGATAAATTCAACGCCACTTGTAAAGAGCGGGTGCTGATGTATACGAACGAGTGGGAAACCACCGTGACTCGTCAAGCCCGCTGGGTCGATTTTAAAGACGAATACAAGACCATGGATCTGCCCTATATGGAAAGCATCATTTGGGCGTTCAAAGAATTATATAAAAAGGGGCTTATGTATGAAGGAGTCCGTGTTATGCCTTATTCTTGGGCAGCGGAAACCCCCGTTTCCAACTTTGAAACCCGCCTCGATAATTCTTATCGCGAGCGCGAAGATCCGGCCGTAACCGTGATGTTCACCCTTCACCCGATTAACGGCGAAAAAAAACCTTTAAAGGTGCTGGTTTGGACCACCACACCATGGACACTTCCTTCCAACTTGGCTTTAGCTGTCGGCGCAAACATTGACTACGACATTTACGAAGAAAACGGTGTGCAATACGTCATCGGCTCGGCAGTAGTGAGCAAGTATAAAAAAGAACTGGAAGGAGCAACCAAAGTCCGCACTATAAAAGGAGCAGATTTAGTCGGCAGAACCTATGAACCTTTGTTTAATTACTTTGCCGGACTTGCGAATTGCTTTCAAGTCATCGCCGCGGATTATGTATCGACCGAAGAAGGCACTGGCACTGTCCATATTGCCCCCGGCTTCGGCGAAGACGACTTGAACGCCGCCTTACCCTATAACATCCCCGTGGTCTGCCCCGTTGACAGCAAAGGGCAATTCACCGCTCCCATAACCGAATTTATAGGTATGCAGGTTTTTGAAACCAACAAGCCCATAATCAAATTGCTAAAAGAAAAAGGCGTGCTGGTAAAACAAGAGCAGTATAAGCATAACTATCCGCATTGTTGGCGCACCGATACTCCGCTTATATATAAAGCGATTAACGGCTGGTTCTTGAAAGTCACCGCCATCAAAGACAAAATGGTTGAGCTTAACAAGAACATCACTTGGATACCCGAACACATCAAAGAAGGCGCTTTTGGCAAGTGGCTTGAGAACGCTCGCGATTGGTCGATAAGCCGACACCGCTTCTGGGGCTCACCCATTCCCGTTTGGAAAAGCGATGATCCCAAATACCCCAGAATTGATGTTTATGGCAGCATAGCCGAATTGGAAAAAGACTTCGGAGTAAAGGTAGATAACCTTCACCGCCCTTATATAGACAACTTAACGCGCCCCAACCCTGATGACCCCACAGGCAAAAGCACCATGCGCAGAGTCGAAGATGTCTTTGATTGCTGGTTTGAATCCGGCTCAATGTCCTTTGCCCAGGTCCACTATCCCTTTGAAAATAAAGAGTGGTTTGAAAAGCATTTCCCCGCAGACTTCATTGTCGAGTATATCGCTCAAACCCGCGGCTGGTTCTATACGATGATGGTAATGGCGACCGCTTTGTTTGATAAGCATCCGTTTAACACCTGCCTTTGCCATGGTGTAGTTTTGGACGAGAACAATCAAAAGCTTTCAAAGCGGCTGAGAAACTACCCAAGCCCCGAGGAAGTATTTAACACCCAAGGTGCGGACGCTCTGCGCTGGTTTTTAGTATCTTCCCCTCTTTTAAAAGGCGGCAACCTCTCCATAGATCGCGACGGTAAAGAAATTGCCAAAGCCGCTCGCAAGGCGATTATACCGCTTTGGAATGCGTATAACTTCTTCTGCCTTTACGCTAATGCCGAAGGAATAAAAGCAAAGACTATCACCGCCTCACCCGATGTTTTGGACACCTATATATTGTCAAAGTTAAGAGAGCTTGTGGAAAAGCTGACCGCTCTTATGGACGAGGAAGATATTGTCGTTTCCTGCGCTGAAGTCGCCGACTTCTTGGATATTTTGAACAACTGGTATATTCGCCGCAGCCGCGCCCGCTTCTGGGACGGACAAAGCGCCGATGCTATAGATGCATTTGATACGCTTTACACCGTCCTTACGACCGTATGCAAAGCGGTAGCCCCCTTAATGCCCATGATAACCGAACACATTTATCGCGGACTTACGGGCGAAGAAAGCGTGCATTTAACCGATTGGCCGAATGTAAGCACTATAAAGGTAGATTCTGCTCTTATCAGCAACATGGACTTGGTAAGAACAATCTGCTCGGTTGCCAAGGCCGTGCGTGAAGAACATAGGCTCAGAAACCGTCTGCCGCTGGCCTCAATGACCATAGCGGGTGCAGGCTTGGCGGGACTTAAAGACTTCCTGCCCGTCATCGCTGATGAAGTAAATGTCAAAGAAATAAAGACGGAAAGCGACTTATCAAAGCTCGCCAACTTCTTCCTTTATGTCAAAACACCGATTGTAGGCAAACGCCTCGGCGCTTATATGAAAGACATTTTGGCAGCCTCTAAATCCGGCGAGTGGCAGAAAAATCCCGACGGCACCTTGTCTATAGCCGGACAAACCTTAACCGCCGACGAATTTGAACTTCGCCTTGAACTGAAGGAAGGGCTAAGCGGCTCGGCTCTGCCCGATAATACCGCCGTTGTGGTGCTGGACACGACCGTACACCCCGAACTGGAGCGTGAAGGCATTGCCAGAGACTTTGTCCGTATGGTCCAAAATCACCGCAAGGAAAGCGGGCTTGATGTATCTGACCGCATCACTCTTACCTACAATACTGATGACGAAACGATTACCGCCGCCCTCACCGAACATAAGGACTACATTATGGAACAAGTACTGGCTCTAATAATGGAAAAAGGCGAACCTCTTGCCCAGTCCACCCATACCGAAGAACTCGGCGGCGGCAAAATAATCTTTGCAATTACAAAGAAATAGCTTTACAAGTCGTCGTTTTTCGGTTATAAACAGCCCCCACATGTGAGAAAAGTGGCATTTTTTCGCTATTTTCTCGTGATTTTAATTTTAGCGTACCTTGATAAGGGGGTGTTTGAAATAGTACAGGTAATTGTTCGCGATAACAACGTTGATCAGGCTTTAAAAGCATTAAAGAAAAAAATGCAACGCGAAGGTGTTTTCCGTGAAATGAAACTTCGTCGCAATTATGAGAAGCCGTCTGAAAAGAAAGCACGCGAAAGATCAGAATCAATCCGCCGTTCACGCAAATTAGAACGCAAGCGTCGGATGGTCGTAGGTTTCTAAGTAAACCTTTTCAAACACTATTTTAACTAAGGAATAAGCAAATGGCTAAACCTACAGTAGTACAAATAAGGCTTGAGAGCACTGCCAATACGGGATACTTCTATGTAACGAAAAAGAATCCCCGCACATTGACTGAAAAGCTGGTTATGAAGAAGTATGACCCGAAGCTCAGAAAGCACGTAGAATTCAAAGAAACAAAGATTTAATCTTTGTTTTTGAATCTCCTGACAATTAAAAAGTCCCGCATCTTCGGGGCTTTTTTCTTTGTTTTTTCTTTGTATTGTCACTTTTTATGATTTATTTCTTCATCGCAACGGCAATCGGAAGCGAAGCAATGGATTGAGGCACCGACAAATCAGCCGCATTAAGCCTGCCCATGTTTGCGTCAAGCGTAGCCTTAACTCTTAAAAGCTTTGCCCTATACTTCGTCGCTTTTTCGGGAACACCTGAATGATACGCATCTCCAGCTTTTTCCCAAGACCCGTGAGCGATATACAGCCGCTTTAAAAACTTCGCCGCATAGGCAGTATTGATATCAGGAGAAAAAGCCTCGTCCACGCTGGCGAAGTTATGCCCATGCACCCGCAGGTTCACTTGCATACATCCGACATCAATGCTTGTTATCCCCTGCTTTTGCAAATCTTTTACATAAGCCACCGCCTCGGCCTTGGAATCAAAGTAAAAGTTACCCCGCACAGAAGTAACCGACCACGGCCAAGGATGAACCTTTAAGCCATGCTTGGGATTATAGCGTCCCGTTTCCACTATCGCTATGCTGGCAAGCAGATTCTCCTTTATCCCAAAGGCTTTTTCATTTTTATAAGTTTGGTAAAAACATACATCTTTATCCTCTATTGTTGCCGCTCCGTTTGCGACCATAGGGAAAAAGCCAAGCGCCAGAAATAACGAAATATAGTATCTCATACCCCTTTTTTATTCTATTTGTAGCATAAAGGCAAAGATATTTTGTAATACGTTTGTAACTTTTATTATGTTTAAAAGTATGTTACAGTAGTTCGTATAAGTTTTGCTAAAGAATGTTTTGTGAAGGGGAACTTTAATGAAAAACAAGATTTTGTTATCAGGCATTGCTTTTACTTTCGCCCTTGCCATGGGAATAAGTGCCGCAATTGCGCAACAGTATTATCCCTTGGTAGTTTCCACCACCGATCCGACGACAGGCGCTCAGCAGCAGCATACCATCTATGTTCCGCTATCCGTGGCAAATAATGTTGCCAGCGGTAGTGCCGTTTATACTGCGGAGCCTGTAGCTCTTTCCTCTAACCCCTGGGCAGATACATCAATCTCCTCAACGGGCGCGCAAGTAACGGGGACGGTTGCAACCGCCGCCAGCAGTGCTGCAGCACAAAGAGCCGCCGCAGCTCCCGCATCGGCAGCAAAGTCTGACCCGACCAATCCTCGTGATTTGCCGCTACCCACTTGGACAGGCACGAATACGACCTGGAATACCGCCATGGGACAGGAAATGATTGCCCCCGAGATTAACAAACAAAACATACTTTCAATGTCACAACATTTGCGTAGATTAGGCTACATTGTTCCGGACTCTTTGGATACGGCCATTGCCAGCGCTCCGGAAAAGACCCGCTTAGCCTTGGTTGAGGATATAAACAAAATCCAAAACAGTGGCGGCAGAGACAGCCCCATGTTGCAGGCGATCGGCAAAATTACCAAAGATTTGGAAGCCAACTACGGTTTTTCGTTTGAAAATATCTTGGATAACTCTATGCGTATTCTTGATGCAAGGTAGCCATTCTACCGGCACAGTTTCCTAGCGTTTGGCAGCCCTTTTAAGTCTATCGTTAATCGCCAGCCCTATACCGATGCTCGGGATAGGTGCGACCGCAATCCCCTTAAAATCCGCCGCCTTGTCAAGCAAACGCAAATAAGCGAAAAGATTCGCCGCCGCTTCTTTCAAATCGCCACTGCGGCTGAGATTCAAAGTAGCCCCTTCGCACTCACCGAAACCAAGAAACGCCTCGCCTTCATAGGGATATTCGGCATTTATTCTGACAGGCAAAGACGGCGCATAGTGCGATAAAAGCTGTCCGGGGGACCTAGGAGCAGCAGGCGCGCTTTCACCGGAAATAACAACCTTTTGCCCAAGCACGGCCTCTAACTCCTCAACCGTAACCCCACCGGCTCTAAGTAAAACCGGCACCTCGGTAGTTAAATCAACAACGGTGGACTCCAGCCCAACTTCGCTTGCCCCACCGTCCAAAATCATACCGACCTTGTCCGCTAAAGCCTCTGTAACATGTTCGTATTTAGTAGGGCTTACCCTACCCGATATATTAGCCGAAGGCGCGGCAACCGGCACTTCGCAAGCTGCCAAAAACCGCTTAGCTATAGGGTGAGAAGGCATACGCACCGCCAGCGTTTCCAAACCCGCACTGACAAGATACGACACTCTTTTATCTTTCCTCGGCAAGACAAAGGTAAGCGGCCCCGGCCAAAATTCCTTTGCCAAAACCTCTGCCATAGCATTAAAACAAACGACCCCACGTGCCGCATCTAAACCGGCAACATGCACTATCAAAGGATTAAACTGAGGCCTGCCCTTTGCCTCAAATATAGCCGCCACCGCCTTGTCGTTATAGGCGTTCGCCCCAAGGCCGTAAACCGTTTCCGTAGGAAAGGCAACCAAACCGCCTTCTCTAATAAGCAAAGCAGCCTTTTGTATATTGTCATCTATCGACATTTAGAACCACTTCAATCGCTTAAACACCAGTGCCAACAACAAAATTGCCACCGTAAACACGCCGGTTAAAATCCACAGACCGTGAGGATCATCCGCCAAAGGAATCCCTCCAACATTCATCCCAAACAAACCTGTAAGGAAGGTAAGAGGCATAAACAAAGTGGCAATCACGGAAAGCACAAACAAGTTCTTTTGCAAATCACCTGAGAAACGACCGTTCAAAGCGTCCATGTTAATGTGCGCGCGCTCACGCAAAGAATCAATATCTTCAATAATTCTGGTAAGGCGATGGGCGTTTTCACGCAGCTGATACCGCTCTTCCTTATCAAGCCAGGTAACCAACTGTCTTGGCATTAAATCCATAGCATCGCGCTGAGGAGCCAAATACCGCCTGATAGTGGAAAGTTTGCGCCTGCCTTCAAGCAAAGGAAGCATAAGTTCCTCTTCCTCGGAATCATCTTTGTTGGCGATAATCTTTTCCTCAACATCATCAATAATGTCTTCCAAGTCCGAAACTTCCGCCACGACCACATCCAAAACGCACGAGCAAATCTCGTCCAGCATTCCACCTATACTATAAGGACCGACACCCGTGATAAGCTTCCTTTCCAGCTCGCGTGCCGCAACAAAAGGCCGTGAGCGCATGGTTATAATGCGATTTTTATCGCACCAAATGCGAACGGGAATCATATCATCCGGCTCCTCACCGGGGTTAAGGTTTATGGAGCGCAAAACCACATAAAGCCCGTCACCATGGGCAAGACAACGCGCCCGAGGTTCGTCTTCCTCTAATATGTTCTCAACGATAAGCTCATCAATACCGCTTTTTTGAGCAAGCCACTCCTTCGCTCCCGCTGCTTCCAAATCAATATGCATCCACAGGACACCTTTGGAAGGCTTCCACGCTTTAAAATCATCCATAGAAAGCAAGCTCCCGCCGCCTTTACCGTCCAGCAGGAATGAATACACGAGCCAATCGCCAGTCTGCTTCATTCTCTATGTCCTTTTTCGCTGATAAGTTATCAAAATATGGCTACCTTTTAGCCCAAATCAAAATCAAAGGCAAAGCATTTTTTGTCTTGACTAGACTTTTTCTTTGAGTATCATCAGCACCCTACCGTTTTTAAAAGCCCCTATGGCGGAACTGGTAGACGCGGCAGACTCAAAATCTGCTTCTCGCAAGGGAGTGCTGGTTCGATTCCGGCTAGGGGCACCATAAATAAGACCGCCTTCTGGCGGTATTTTTTTATGGTAGTTCCGACCTCGGAAGCGAACCAGGGTGGTTCTGCTATCAAGCGAGGCGAAGCCTTGCGCAGATGAACGAAGCAAGCCCCTGCTTGCGAAGGACATTCCGGCTAGGGGCACCATAAATAAGACCGCCTTCTGGCGGTATTTTTTCTCACCGTTTTATTCTTGACAAAACATTTTCCATGTGCTAAAAGCATTGACGTCTATGCAATATAAGGGAGAAAAAAAATGAGCATAACCAACGCAATTTTCAAATCTAGAAACGCCAAATCAACTATTATTGAAACTGATGATTTTTATAAAACGGAAATCGGACAAAGAGTTCTTGCCAATCCACACTACGCCAGAATAAAAGATTTAGTCGAACGCAACGGTTATGCAGTTAAACGAGGCGACAAACACTTCTTGGTTTATTACAGTAAAGCCGAAACTTCTGTTAATAAAGACCCCATCACAGCAAGCATAAAAAGATACTACTTCATTTTTCCCATAGAAGGAAACGGTGGAACTGATACCTTTCGTAATAGCGATATCTCCGAAGTAAAAGCCGATTTTAGCTGCAAAAGAAAACACAATGATTTTGATGCCACTTTTCCTTATTTTTCCGAAGTAGTAAAGGCCGGGTTTGACAGCAGCAAAATCCGCTATGTTGATTTTACTTACCGCAATCTTACAACATCAATTCACACGGAATATGGTTTCACTGAAAACAACATTTTGTTCAATAAATTTATCGCTCCCGATTCCCATTGGTATGGATGCCTCACTCATGATACCGATCGTTCAGAAGTATTAAACGGAACTGCTGACAAAGACGTTCTTAGGAATACAGAAGGCAATATATGGTGCTTACTTAAGGATAAAGAAAACAACAAAAATTCCTCGCTCAAAAAAGTGAAAGCTTCCATCAAAAAAATAGATGACCGAGTCCAAGAATTGCGCACCATTAAGAAAGTGTACGAACGCATCCAACAATACTAATTTTGGACCAAAAGCCAGTATACGCGGTGATATCTTAATTTAATGGAGAGTAAAAATGGATATCTTAGATAAGATATTTAGCTTCAAAAGACTTAAAAACCCGGAAGCGGAGGTAAAAGCTCCCGTAACCGTCATGGAAATGGACGAGTTTTACAAAACCGAAATCGGACAAAAGGTTTTTGCTAAGCATTGGGGTAGCTATAACGGTCGCAGCTACACGGATATGGAAAATGTTGACAAGAATGGCTACGCTATCAAACGAGGCGATAACTACTTTTTAGTTTCTCCAATATTCACTAAAGTTTATCCCTATAGTGGTTTGGATATAACAAAAATGTACAACGTTTATTTTGTAGGAAAAGATGGCAAAGTGGATGTTTGGAATCCCATAACATTCAACATAAAGACCCATTTTGGCTGCAAAAAAGAAAACGGCAATATGATCTATTCGGACAACGGTGATATGATCTATTCGGATCCTCGTATTACAACATCAATTTATGCGGGACACGAAACAAACAATGACTTATTCGATAAGTTTATCGCCCCCGATTCTCACTGGTTTGAGTGCCTCACTCACACTGCCACACGTAGGGAAGTGCTAAACGGAACTGCGGGCGAGAGTATCCTTGAGAGCAATAAATCCCTAGTACAACACTATCTTGAAAATCGAAAAAAGGAAAAAGAAGAAGAAAGAAAGGACTATTGCGAAAGGCTGCTCCGCATCAAGGAAATAGAGGATCGCGTCAGAAGTATTGATTAAGAAATAAACGCCCGCGTGCATAAACTTAACTTCTAGTCGGAGATACTTCGTATAGCAGTGCATAAACACAATCAAAACCGACTTTCTTTTAAGTCGGTTTTTTCATTATCCTATTCTTGATAAAACATTTTCCTTGTGATAAAATCATAAAAATTCAAAGACAAAGAAGGGAGAGAAAAGATGAGCCTAGGCGATGATTTTTACAAAGTACATGAAGTAGATATGGGTATACTTTATATCCCGGACTATGAACCCCGAAAGAACCAAAAACCAAAGACAGAAGAACAAAAATCCGTAGCTGTTATGGAAATGGACGATTTCTATGAAACTGAAATCGGACAAAAAGTTCTTGCCAACCCATGGGGTAGCTATTCAAACGACCACTATACGGATATGGAAGAAGTTGACAAGAACGGCTACGCCGTCAAACGTGGCGATAATTACTTTTTAGTCTCTCAAATATCAACTAAAACTTATCCTTATTTTGGTTTGGATATAGAAAAACAATACTACGTTTATTTTATAGAAAGAACTGGCAAAGTGGATGCCTGGAATCCCATAAATTTCAACATAACTATCCATTTTGACTGCAAAAAAGAAAACGGTGATATAACATATTCTCCCCGTTCTGACGCTCGCATCACAACATCAATTAATACGAAATATGGTTCCGAAGAAGCAAACAACGAAATCTTTGATAAATTTATCGCCCCCGATCCTCATTGGTTTGAGTGCATCACTCACACTGCCACACGTCAGGAAGTGCTAAAAGGAATTGCAGGTAAAAGCATCCTTGAAAAGGAAAAATCCAGGGTAAAATACTATCTCGAAGAACAAGAAAAAGAAAAAAAGAACGATTACAAAAAGCGCATCCTCCTCGAGGAAATAAATGATCGCGTCAAAGGAAAATAACGGATCGCATCAGAAGTATTGATTAAAAAATAAAAAAATAAAAAAAATATTAAAATTATTATTGACAAAAGCAAAAAGCTGCATTATTCTGCATCTATCAACCTAAGAAAGGCAAAGAATAAATGTATGCACTAGCAACATCATCTGTTATTCTTTCAAACGCACTCATCAGTGCGAGCCTTTTCTTTGTTTCCTTTTTCTTCTTTGCCCTCGCGGGCAAATAATTTTTTTCTTACACACATTTTAACTAATTAATTTAATTTTTTTAACTCTAGAAGATAAAGGAAACTAGTCATGTATAACTATATTGAAAATAAACAAACCAAAGGTTTAACGAGCAATGATATACTTACCGTTAACGGAAAGAATGTATATTTGGCAGACGTAGAGGAAACTTGGCAAACGTATGCAAATAAAGGACGTGTCAGTGACAAAGCATGTCAGATATACGTAGATCAGGAACCGGAGCGGTTGGAAATAAGTGTCTGTCCGGGAAGAAATATTAATATTGATAGCCTCTATTATCTCTCGGCGGTACCAAGCATCGTTGCCAATGAGTTGGAAAAGGAACTAAAGCTACGTGTTTCAGTATCACTAATCGATCCCTTAAGCATAAGTGAAAATTGTGGAGAACAACGTGATATGCTTACCGTTAACGGAAAAAATGTATATCTGGCAGACATAGATGAAACTTTGCAAGGGCTTATAAACAAAGGGATTGTCAGTCCCATAGGATACAAGGTGGAAAAACGTCCGGTATCGGAGCGATTGGTAATAAAAGTCGGTCTGGAAAACGGGACTGACATTGATAGCATCGAAGATCTTTTGATAATACAACGCGCCATTACCGATGATCTGAAAGGGAAACTAAACGTACCTCTTTCAGTATCACTGTCCGGGCGCAGATATTTGTATTCGGCGGAGCCAAACGCGAAAAAGGCGGTAATCCTGCAAAACCCTGTGTCTGCAAAACTCATGGAGACTGCGAAAGCAAAACTCATAGGAGAAAAATGTAGGGAAGGCGAATAAAAAAACACCTTGATTTTATTGAAAAGGTGTGTAATATCGCGAATCCGTTTCCTTGCCGGAAGTAACGGACCGGCTATGCCCCTTTTGCGGTTTTCATGGTGGAAATTGGGTATCTTTAGGGGTTGAGAAAAGCCAAAAGGAAGGATTCTTACTATGCCTTTTTATGAATGCGTTTTTATAACGCGTCAGGATATTCCCGCTAACGAAGTCGATAAGCTTGCCGACAACTTTGCCGACATCATATCTGCCGAAGGCGGTAAAGTAACCAAACGCGAAAACTGGGGATTGCGGCAATTAGCTTACCGCATCCAAAAGAACCGAAAAGGACACTATGTTCTTTTCAACATTGACGCCCCCTCATCTGCTGTAAAAGAGATGGAGCGTCAAATGCGTATAAACGAAAATTTATTACGTTTCATGACCGTCAGGGTCGAAGCCTTGGAAGAAGGTCCGTCAGCAATGATGGCAAAACCTCGCGACTATAAAGAAGATAGCGCGGACGAAAGCTTTGATTTTGATGCAGGTTTCCATTCCGACGATACTTTAGAAATGGAAAATATTGAACCTATTGAAAACATTGAAAGCGAGGAAAACAATGATAAGTAGTGCAAGACCTTTTAGCTCTCATCGCAAAGGTTGCCCTTTGTCATCAAAGAACGCCCCTGCGATTGACTACAAGAACATTAAATTGCTTTCTCGTTTTATTTCGGAACATGGCAAAATTATTCCCAGCCGTATTACTTCGGTTTCGGCGAAGAAACAGCGTGAACTTGCGACCGCCATTAAGCGCGCCCGCTATCTTGCTCTTTTGCCTTATGTTGAAGACTAATTAACCCTTATGCAAAACGGAGAAAATGGTGCCAAGTAACAAAAACATAATCTGGTCAATTGTAGCAGGCCTTTTGGGCGGTGCCGTCTTTTCAATGATGATGAAAGGCGGATTGCTGGCAATGATTGGTGTGTGCTTATCGCCGCTGCCCATTATCATGGCGGGTTTAAGCACCGGTTTTATAGGCGCGACAATTGCGAGCGCTGCCGGGCTTTTACTCTTATCCATTTTAACTTTTGGTGAAGCGACGATTATTTACTTTGCTTGGGACATAGCTCCATCGCTTTTATTGGTATATTTGGCGCTCAAGCACCGCACGCAAGGCAAAGGAACCGTATGGTATCCTTTGGGTTACACGCTAAGCTGGCTTTCCCTGCTGACCGCAGGTATTGCCCTTTTAACCATCCTTGCGATAATAGCGGCGCTTGATAACGCCATAGCATCAACCGTATCAAACACTGCCGTTCAAGCCGCAGCTGCGCCTACGCTGGACATTGAAACCGGATTAAAAGCCTTACTTTTAAAGGCCGTTTCCGAAACTTTGTCTTCGCAAATTGACGCCGCATCTGCCATGGCAGCGATTGAAAAGATTGTCCCGATATTTATGACGATGCTCGCCACAACGTGGTTTTTAAGGATAGTTTTTGTAGCTTACATTGCCGAATACATACTGCTGAAAAAGAAAAAGGCTTTGCGCCCCAAGCCCTCTTACACCGAGATTTACGTCCAGAACTGGGCTCTTGGTGTAGTTGTAGTGGGCGCCGCCATTGGCTATTTGGCATCAGGTAACATCGGCTACATAAGCGCAAGCCTTGCAGCATGTATGGCAATACCGTTTTGTGCATTAGGATTAAGCAGGATTCACCTTTGGGCTGAACAAACGAAATTCGCTGGCGTCTTATTACTTATATTTTATACGCTCTTAACCCTTGCATTCATTTTAGGGTTTGGCGCAATTGAAATATTCGTATTGCTGGCAGCAATTGGTTTATATGAACAATTATCTAGAATGTATAGAACCTCTATACAAAAGAAAATGGAAAGGAAATAACAATGGAAGTCATTTTGCTTGAGCGAATTGAAAAGCTGGGACAAATGGGCGATGTAGTAAAGGTAAAGGACGGCTTTGCCCGCAACTATCTGCTCCCCCAAAACAAGGCTTTGCGCTCGAATAAAGCTAACTTGGAGTATTTTGAAAAGCAAAAAGCAGAGCTGATAAAGTTAAATGCCAAGAACAAAGAAGCTGCTGTCGAACTTGCCAAAGCCTTAAAGGGCTTAGTCGTAAAAATCGTTCGTCAGGCATCCGAGTCCGGACACTTATACGGCTCGGTAACTGCGCGCGATGTTTATGATGCCGTAATTGAAAGCGGTAACAAGATTGAACGCCGTCACGTGGTCTTGGATCAACCTTTGAAGGATATCGGCGTCTATGAAGTAACCATAGCCCCGCACCCTGATGTAAAGGAAAAGATTATGGTGACCATCGCTCGCTCGATTGAGGAAGCCGAACGTCACGCTGCCGAGTTCTTCGCAGCCGAAGCAAAGGCCGAGGCCGAAGCAGCCGAAGCAGCTGCCTCTGCCGAGAAAGCAGCAAAGCAAGCTGAATCTAAAGCCAAAGATGAAAAGGCCGAGGAAGCTAAAGCCAAAAAAACTGAAGAATCAGCGGAAGATAAGAAGGCTGACGCTGCCGAAAAGTAGCTCGGTTTTCACACCTATAAAAAAAGTCGGACTCATTTTCCGGCTTTTTTTATATTTTTTTGACCTTAGGTATAGCTTTTTGCTGAATTTTTGCTATACTGTTCATATTAATTAACCGCACCATCGGGGGGAAAATGATCGGTTACGAAGGTGAGTATTTTACTTACACCAAAGTAAGTCCAAGGGAAAGCGCTATCCTTCGCAAGGAATCGCGAAGAGCTCAAAAAGAAATGATAATGCTTTACGCCTGCTACGGCTTACTTGATGATATTTTTCTACCCAAAGAAGTATCCGCGGCAAAGACATACGGCCTTTTGCCTACAGGCTGGTCTTGCCATCACATAATACCGTTAAGCGGCGGCGGAACAAACTCCACGGATAATTTATGCATCATTGCCCGCGATTTTCACGATGCCATTGAAACGATTTACAGTGTTCAAACGGCACGCTTAAAAATCGGCGAGTCTGTTGAGTTGCCTGTATTAGGGCTTCGCAATCGTCCCAGAATATTTGCAAGCGAAACCGCCGAGTACCAAGACTATGTCAGATCCATAGACAGCCTTGCATCGGGCAATCCAGCAGAGAAGCTTGAGCTTTTAGAACTTAATCGCGCTGCAAGAAGAAGGCTTGCCGAGCAATCGTCTCATCGCAATCCGGATAAAGCCGCTCTCAGCAATCAATACAAACCAAACTTTAATCAAGCAAAAGCACCGCTCAATATCATCAAAGCCATTAGTGTATCTGCGTGTTATACCAAAGATTATCGCCGTTAACGCCTGCAACTTAGGTGCAGTTTTTTCTACATCGGCTCTATTTTAACAACCAACCGACGATTAAGAATCTTATTTTGCGCAATTTCGCTTCCGTCCTTATCCACATTGGGAACTTTCGGGCGCGTATCAGCAAGCCCTACTACTCTAAATCGCGAAGGAGAAATCCCCCTATCCACAAAAAACTGCGCCAGAGCCGCCGCCCTAAGTGCCGACAAATCCAAAGCCGAGAACTCGCCGCTGCTTTCGTCCGTATGTCCTTCTATCTCATAGGTAAAGGCATAAAATCTTTCCACACTGAGCGTCGCAGCTATCCTTTTCAAAAAGGGTACAGCCTCGGGTTTAATTTTTGCCGAACCGCTTGCGAACAAGAAAGGCGAAGCAAACTCCAACACCGTACCTGCGGCATTATCATAAACCAAAGCATCGTTTTCTATCCCCAACGAAGCAATATCTTTTTTCAAATCCAAGGTCACCATTTCAATGGGGCTAAGCATTTCTTTATCACCGATAGTCCGCGCCATATTGGTTTTTATCTGCTCAAACTTGACCATATCGACATTGCTCATCGCCGCTAAAAGCACAAAGAAGCACAAGATGAGCGTAACCATATCACTGTAAGTCAAAAGCCAACTATCAACATCCTTGTCTTTTTTGGGAACAAACAAAACCATATCTCGCACCTTCCTTTATTCTTCATCACTTGCAGAGGTTTTTATTTTCAAATCCCTGTCGATAAGGAAATGCTCTTTTGCGTCGATATAAGCATTCATGCTGTCTTGAATATAGCGTGGTGACTTGCGCTCGGCCAACATGGAAAGCCCTTCGGAGATAAGTATATTTCTGAACAGAGTAATATCTTCACGCTGATTAACCTTTGTCGCTGCCGGTAAAAAGAAAATCCTTGCCGCTAAAATCCCGTAAAGAGTAGTCATTAAAGCCACCGCCATTCCCGGACCTATTGATGAGGGGTTATCCAAGTTCGAAAGCATGATGATAAGCCCCACCAGCGTGCCTATCATACCGAAAGCAGGCGCAGTTGCCGCCATGGTTTTAAGCACATCTGACCGCATATGCGCCCTTTTGTATTCACTTTCAAAAGCCGCTGCTAAAATGCTCTTTATCTCTTGCCCGCTATACCCTGCAGTAACCAAATCCACGCCTTGCAATAAAAAAGCGTCATTGGCAATCATATTTTTGGCATCATCCTCCAAACCTTTCAGCCCGCTTTTTTGAACGATATAGCCCCAGCGAATAATGCGTCCCACTTCGTTTTTAAGTATCGCCTGCCCTTCCCTGTGCGCGAACAGTATGGAAAGCCCGTCTTTAAACGCTCCCCACACATATTTAGGCTCATAAGAAATAAACGCTGCCGCGAACGTTCCGCCAATTACAATAAAAAAGCTTGGCAGATTAAGGAAAGTCACATAATTCGAGGTCGACATAAACACGGCCCCCGCACAAAGCCCTATTCCTGCCAAAAAGCCTACCAAGGTCGTAAAAGAAACGCGTGCCCCGCGAGAAACTCCTGCTTTTTTCATAGCAAATCCGCCCCTTTCAAAATATTTTTTAAAGACTTTAAAATAAAATGTCCTAACATTAACTTAAAATTAGAACTTTATCTGTAAAAAACAGTTTTACTATCATAACAGGTCGTGTTTTACTGCTTTTATGACGAAAGGATTTTATGTTGCAGACGCGTTTGGCACACTCTAAAATTGGCATTATCATCATGAATCAGCAGGGAGTTATCTCCTCTGCTAACGCGGCCTTTGCAAATTTGGTTGGTTATAAAGAAAACAAAATCATTGACTCCAACATCAGCCGCTTTTTCCCGACGGAAAAGAATACCGATAGCACCGGCTCAGGCAAAAATGCCCCTAAAACTCCTTCCATAATGGAAAAGATTAACAGCGAAAACACCGTCATTTACGCCGACATCACCACCAAAGACAAAATCAAAATCCCCGTGGAAATCGTAGCCATAAAGCTAACCGGAGAGGACGGCGATTTTTTCGTTTGCACCATAAAAAGCATTTTGCTTGAAGATATTGAAAAAGAAATCAATAAACTAATCCAAAAAATCACCGTCTTTGCAATGCAATGCAACAGCGAAACACAAATTGCACCCTTCCTTTGCTCCGCTTTGGTTAAGATTTTGGATTTAGAATCCGCGTGGGTGGGAGTAAGGAAAACCAACGGCGATTTGGTAATAACCGGCACTTTTGGCGAAGTGCCTGACTACATCACCCAAGGCAGATCCATAAGATGGAGCAACATAAATCAGGAATTGCCGAACATTTCTTTCTGCCTGCAACACTTGCAAACTTCGGTTCGCAGCTTGGCAAAAAACGACATGGGTGAAGAAGGTGCGCAAGTTGTATCCATTCCTCTGCTTTTTTGCAAAGAGCCCGTAGGCATAATTGAAATACAGACAAAACAAGGTGCTCTTTCTCCCGAAGTTATGGCTGGGCTGGAATTCGCCGCCGAACGCTTTGCCTTAATTCTCAAAATGGCAACGGATAAAGAGCATATCGACCTACTGGTAACCGCCATTTCCTCTGCCGCTAACGGCGTATTCATCACCGACACTGAAGGCAATATTATTTGGAGCAATCAAGCTTTGCTTGATATGAGCGGTTATCCATGGCAAGAACTTCTAAACCAAAACATTCACATTTTAAAGTCCGGCAAACTTCCCAAAGAGTTCTTTAAAGACTTTTGGAAGACCATAAAATCCGGCAAAAGATGGTCGGGGGAAGTAATAAATCGCGATAAATTCGGCGCTCTTTACACCGTAAGACAAACCGTAAGCCCCATGACCGACGGCAACGGCAAAATATCGCACTTTGTAGTCATTCACGACGATTTAACCGCTAAGAAAGAGGCCGAGGGTTTAATCAATCAAATACAAAATTATGATCCTCTCACCCTTATTCCCAACCGCAATCTTTTTGAAAAGATGCTAAAAGAAAAGATAGAACTGATAAAGGACACGGACTCTAAAATCGCCGTATTTTTCATCGACATATCCAACTTTAACATCATTAATGACACCATGGGACACGCCGCTGGTGATAAAATCTTGCGAGAAATCGCGGACAACTTAAGCTATATGACATCATCGGGCGATATTCTTTCGCGCTTTAGCGGCGACAACTTTGCTCTTGCCACCGAAATCAAAGACACCGAAGAAATCTCTGCCTTCGCGGAAAAAATCATCAAAAGCATCAGTGAGCCCAAGGACTTGGACGGCCATGAAATTAACCTGGGCAGCTATATTGGCGTCACCATTTATCCCGATGATACCACGGACGAAACAAAGCTGATGAATTATGCCGATATGGCAATGCACAGGGCGGCAATCGTAGGTGCTAACAGTTTTTACTTTTTCTCACACAAGATAAATGAGGAAACCGAAAAGCGCATGAACCTTGAAAGGGACTTAAGAAAGGCTCTGACCAATCACGAGTTTATCTTAAACTTCCAGCCTCAAATTGATTTAAAAACCAACACGATATCGGGATGGGAAGCCCTTATTCGCTGGCATCATCCCTTGCTAGGACTTGTTCCTCCCGTAAGTTTTATCCCCATAGCCGAAGATTCCGGACTTATCCTGCCTATAGGTGAATGGGTCCTTACCGAAGCACTAAGACAGTGGCGCAGATGGCGCGAAATGGGCTTACCCAATGCCATTATGGCTGTTAACCTTTCCGCCGTTCAGTTCAGGCAGGCCGACCTTGCTTCCTTTGTTGAAAAATCATTGATAGAAACAGGAGTAACTCCCGAAAATCTGGAGTTAGAGCTTACCGAGTCCGTAGTTATGCAAAACGCCGAAATGGCAAACGAAGCCTTAAAGAAGATATCCGACATTGGTGTTCGCATAGCCATTGATGACTTTGGCACGGGCTATTCCTCGCTAAGCTACCTTCGCCGTTTCCCTGTTGATAAGCTTAAAATCGATAGGTCTTTCATCATTGATTTGGAAAAGGACCCCGACAACGCCAGAATTACCAACGCCATCATCCAACTCGGACACATCTTAGGGCTGGAAGTAATCGCCGAAGGTGTTGAGACTAAAGGACAATTAAAGACTCTTAAGGATAATGGTTGTGATTCTATTCAAGGTTACTTATTCGGCAAACCCATGAGTGCCGAAGAAGCTCCAAAATACGTAAAGGAAAAACTATACATTCCAAAATAGCTTTTTTCTTTTCTGTTAATGTTTTATATAGTTATGTTTATCAGGCAAAACGACCCTATTAAAAGGAGAATTATAGATGGGAAATGAATTAAAAAGTGAAGCTACCTCGACCTTTGCTAAGTGGGCAAAATCATATTCGGGATTTGAAGGTGGCAACATCAATGCCAGCATTTTTATTTGCGGAGTTGAATGGGGCACCAATCGTAGCGACATCCACTTTTCCAAAACCGACTTGGAACCGGTAAAAGATTTTCCCTCTTACAATCCTGCCAAGCCCATGACGGGTCCTTACAATCACTACACTTCGAAAATACTAAGCTATCTTGGCGGCGCGGATAAGAACATGTATGAACCGAACTCCGTAACTGCCAAGCTTAACCTTTATCCCATTCCCTTTAAAAAAGACGAAGACAGACTTTGGAACATTGATATGTTCGAAGCTACCGGCTTTGTCCTAAAGGAACAATATAGAGTTTGGTGCCAGTATGAACGCTTCCCCATGCTTCGCAAGATTGTCGAAGACTCGGATGCTAAGGGCAAAATTGTGCTTTGCGGCGGTCCAAAATCCTATCACGATGACTTCATAATGGCGTTCGGCTCTATGGATGATTTGTTTGCCGGGAACGATCACACCGCAACTTTTGGCAACAATAAGACCTGTGAAGTTTACGACGAAGAAAACTACCTTTTCATTTATATCCCCCTAGAAGGTGCCGTTCTCTTCTCGGACGATGATTTGCGAGCTTTGGCAAGTGTTATCAACCGCGAAGCCTTTATTCGCACGATAAGGCGTGCCTCTTTATCCGAACTTGAAGGAATTATAGATGCCCATAAATCTTCCATAAATGAAAAAGGTGCCAGCGGTATTTCTCCCCTTATGTTTGCCGCCAAATTAGCGAAACGTCCCGAAGTCATTGAAGCTTTGGTAGCTGCCAAAGCAAAGGTAAACGATACCGATGATAAAGGCAAAACCGCTTTGATATGGGCATCTGCCTACAATCAAAATGTTGATATTATTGACGCGCTTTTAAATGCTAAAGCTGACCTTGGCGCCAAGGATAAACGCGGCAGAACCTCTTTAATGTGGGCAGCGAAAAATAATCCCAATCCGGACATCGCCGAGTTTTTAATCGGTAAAGGCGCTTTGATGGAAGAAAAATCAGGCTCGGGACTTACACCTTTGATGTATGCCGCCCGAGACAACAAAAATCTTGATGTCTTGAAGTTGTTTGTCGCAAAAGGTGCAAAGCTTGACGGAAAAAGCAAAGAGGGGCTCACTACTCTCATGCTCGCCGCAAAAGGCAATTATAACCCCGACATTATCGATTTTCTAATCAGCAAAGGAGCAAGCGTCACCGCAGTTGATAATAGCGGCTTAACCCCGCTTATGTGGGCGGCCAAAACCACTCTTAATCCCGCGGTTGTGAACTGCCTTATCAAGAACAAAGCCGAAGTAAACGATAAATCCAAAGACGGTATGACGCCTTTGCTTTTTGCCGCAAAGAGCAATATGGATTCGGAAGTAATCGATATCTTGGTTAAAAACGGAGCCGTTATTGATGAGCCTTATGAACAAGACGGAGCAACACCCTTAATGCTGGCTACGGCTCACAATCTTAACCCCGATGTGATTACCGCTATAATTAAATACGGTGCAGATACAAACGCTAAGGATTTAAAGGGCAAAACAGTGCTTGACTATGCTAAGCGCAACCCTAATCCCGAAGTCTTGGAGTTGTTTTCATAAACTGTTTGACTTTTTGCTTAAAATGTTAAATCATCTGCGCTCGTTTTCCGTGGATGGGTGGCCGAGTGGTTTAAGGCGCACGCCTGGAAAGTGTGTGTAGGTCTCAAAGCTTACCGAGAGTTCGAATCTCTCCCCATCCGCCATAATAAAAAAGCGCCCCTTTTGGGGTGCGTTTTTTATCGGTGATAATGCTTCGGTCGGGGAAATCAGTGCTTGGCGCCGGCGAAATTAAAGCCGATAACTCCCACAGTAATCATCACGGCCGAAAGTATCTTTAACAGGTTAATAACATCTCCGTAGAATAAAAAGCCGACCAAAAACACGGCGATAATCGCCAAAGATGACCAAGTCGCATATACAAAACTCACATCAAGCTTTTTGCCCGCAAACGCTGCGAAAGTAAAGCTTAAACCATACGCCGCAAAACCTCCGATTGCAAAAACTACCACAGACATGCCTTGCGACTCTTTCATCAAAACCACCGCGATTACTTCCAAAAGCACGGCTAAAAACAAATACAAATAACTCATGGCGACCCAACCAACCTAATAAAGCGCACCTGCTACACTAAAACCTATCACGCCGAAAATAATCAGCGAGGCGGAAAGGATTTTCAGCCGATTTACCTTTTCACCAAAGAACACAAAGCCGATAATGAAAATTGCCAAAATAGCGACCGAAGACCACACCGCATACACAAAATCAACTTCCAGATTTTCCGACGCCATACCCGCCAAAGCAAAGCTTAAAGCATAAGAAAGAAAGCCTCCCAAAGCATACCAAAATCTGGTGAGCGCATCGGACTTTTTCATAAAGACAACCGCGGCCACTTCCACCACAATCGCCAAAATCAAATAAATATAGC
>Ga0310786_10000635_pt1 | contig 56252 bp, 49 predicted proteins | sample AusTroGonzalo_MG_FD_203881 | JGI IMG/M metagenome (GOLD analysis project Ga0310786, IMG submission 203881) | Bovine rumen microbial communities from tropical cattle in Woodstock, Queensland, Australia - Gonzalo_03 (v2) (version 2) | ecosystem: Host-associated > Mammals > Digestive system >...
CGACTTTGAGGTTGCGAAGGACTTGCTCCGCAAGCGCGGACAGGCAATCGCAGCCAAGCGTAGCGACCGTGAGGCTTCCGAAGGTTGCGTGCTCGGTAAGGTAAAAGACGGCTTCGGCGCTATCGTTGGCGTGAAGTGCGAGACCGACTTCGTGGCTAAGAACGAGGACTTCGTAGGTATGGTTAAGCTTATCCTCGACGCTGCTTTGGATAACAAAGTACGTACGCAAGAGGAGCTCAAGAACCTGAAGATAGGTAACTTCACCGTGGCTGAGATCATCACCGAGCGCTCCGGCGTGACTGGTGAGAAGATGGAGCTGGCTGACTACGCTTGCCTGGAGGCACCGGTAGTGGATGCTTACAACCACCTGGGTAACAAACTGAGCTCGCTCGTGGCTGCAGAGGCCGGCGCTGAGCAGGAGACCGTTCACGGCATCTCTATGCAGGTTGCCGCTATGAGCCCGATCGCTCTGGATGCTGATCACGTAGCAGAAGAAGTGAAGAAGCATGAGCTGGAGGTAGCTATCGAGAAGACCAAACAGGACGAGATCAACAAGGCCGTTGAGAACGCACTGCGTAAGGCCGGTCTGAATCCCGCTCACTGCGACAGCGATGATCATATCGCGTCCAACACCGCTAAGGGTTGGCTGACCGAGGAGCAGGCTCAGGTAGCACGCGACATCCGCGCAAAAGTGCCGGCAGAGGCAGAGGCTAACCTGGCTGCACAGGCAAAGAAAATCGAGATGATTGCTACCGGTCGTCTGAATAAGTTCCTGAAGGAAAGCACGCTCGTTGAGCAGGCTTACATCATGAGCGAGAGCAAAGAGCTCGTGAAGGACGTTCTGAAAGCTAAAGGCGTAGTGATCACCGACTTCCGTCGTATAACACTTTCTGCAGAATAATGAAAAAACTTCTGATGATATGTGGATGGGGAGCGCTAGCAATAGTGCTCCTCTTCGCATTGATACTGGCTGTCGCTTCGCCGGTGGCCAAATATGTGGTCAACAACAAGGGCGAGCAACTGATAGGTAGGCAGATGCATGCCGACCGGGTGATCATCAATCCGTACTGGGGTGGTGTGACCATCAAGGGGTTTGCGTGCAAGGAAGCGAACGGAGAGACCGACTTTGTGACCTTTGACCGGCTCTATGTGCAGATAGCGTATCCCCATCTGCTGGCCAAGCACGTGACGCTGCGGGCTATCCATCTGGACGGATTTAACGGCCAGGTGCTCAAGCGGGACGACAAGGTGAATTTCTCAGACATCATCGAGCGTTTCTCCAAGAAAGATACGACGCTGGTGGAGCCGGAGAAAGTGGATACCGACACGGCCAAGAGCAGCTGGAAAGTGCACCTGAAGGATATCCGCATCAATCGTAGCGCGATTCGCTATCGCGACGTGGTGAGCGACAAACAGTGGAAACTGGAGGATCTGTCGCTGCGCGTGCCGGGACTCTATTTCGACAACACCCAGACGAATGCGGGTCTGGAGTTCGCCCTGCCGACAGGTGGCCGCGTGGGCATCGCAGCCGGTATGAAGATGCAGGCCAACCGCTATGCTGTGCGTCTGAACCTCTATGACGTTCATACCGATGTGGTGCTGCCGCTTGTGCAGGACTATCTGGACGTGACGGGTCTGGGGGCTAAGATCAACGGTTCGGTGCATGTGGACGGTAGTCTGGAGGAGATCACGCAGATCCTGCTGAATGGTCATCTGACACTGAGCGGACTCAGTCTGCGTGACCGCAGAGATGAGGAGATAGCCGCGATGGAATCGCTGCGCATCGTGATAGAGAAAGGCGATGTGGCTACCAATACCTACCTGCTGGACTCCCTCGTTATCAACGGGTTGACGGGAAGTTATGAGGTGCATGAGAACTGGAATACGATCACCCGCATGCTCAAAGAGCCGAAGAAGAATGATAAAATGAGCGAGGCTGCGCCTCTCAATGATACGACTGTGTCGTCGAATGATGCGCAACCCAAGCCGGCTCGTAAACCCTTGGTATGGCTGGCCAAGCATGTGGCGCTCAACGGACACGACCTGACGTATAGCGACTACTCGATGCAGAATCAGTGGGGCTACGCTATCAAGACGCTTGACGTGAAAGGACGCAATGTGGCCAGCAACGGACGCAACCAGGTGGACCTGAAAGCTACACTGACCGGTGGCGCGCAAGTGAAAGCCGACTATGTGGGTAGTCTGAATCTCAAGGAGGATAACTGCCGTCTGAACCTTAAGTTGCTGAATGTGCAGTTGGCTGATTTCAGTGCGCTGTGCCGTAACTATACCGGCTATACGCTCGACTCCGGAGAACTGGACCTGGAGAGCCACATGAATGTGGAGAAGGGGCAACTGCTGGGGACGAACCTGATCGTCATCGATCATCCGCGTGTGGGCAAGAAAGAGCTGTTCAGCAAGGCGCCGTATAAGAATATACCTGTGCGTGCGGCCTTCGGTATACTCACCTCGGCGCAGGACAAGATCGTGCTGGATGTGCCCGTTAAAGGCGATGTGACCAATCCGAAATTCAAACTGGGTAAAGTCATCGGCCGTGCACTGCTGAAGGTGTTCTTCGGGCCGTTGATGGGCGTGAACGACGACAGTCGTACGATCAGCGATGACGAGGTGGAGGAGATGAATGAACTGTTGGGTGAAGACAGTGTGTCACTCAGCCATGATTCGGTGAGCGAGCTCGCGACAGACGTCGCAATGACCGCAAGCGACAGCACCGGTTTCTCCGAAGTAAGCCAAGAGTAACTGCTCGCGACAGAACTGCGTCTGGTCGGCGTACTCAAGCATAGCTTGCAGCTTCTGCGCGAAGCGCGCCTGGCGCTCCTCAAAGATAACGGGCGATAGATAGATCTCTGTCTGTCGCTCGTTTGTCATAGTCAGGCTGCAACCAATGGAGCGCGGGATATACGTGATGATGCCACGTTTCGCAAGCGAAACGAGTATCTCATGATTTGTGAATTGTGAATTGTGAATTGTACATTGGGTATCATCCGCCTCGCGGACGTATTGGAGGTCGGTGTAGATGCCGGAGTAGGAGCGCATAAGCGTGTCTAACAGCTCCGCTTGCTCGTAAGAAAGGTTGTATTCGCCGAGCAGGTGACGAGGTACGAGGATCTGCACACGGGGTTGGGTCTCATGTTCCTCCTCAAAGTCGATATATCCCGCTTGGGTGAGGATATGCAGGGCAGAGTAGGTCTGTACCACCGGCAATCGCATCACATGGCATAGCTGATCGATATGCAGCGTAAACCGATGCCCCAAGCCGCTGCCGGCACCCACCTGCAGAAAATCCATGGTCTTGTGGTATACCTGTTCGACAAACTCCTTGGGAGGGTAGGTGTCCACGGCGCGTTTCTTCAGTTTGGCTTTGTCTTCCTGTTCGTTGTAGAGCAATACGGCATAAGCCGTCTTTCCGTCTCGCCCGGCTCGACCCGCCTCCTGATAATACGATTCCAGGTGCGAAGGAAGGTCATAATGGATCACCACCCGCACATCCGGTTTGTCTATACCCATGCCGAAAGCATTGGTGGCTACCATCACGCGCGTCCTGCCTTCCGTCCATGCCTGTTGCCGCTCGTTCCGCTCCTTCGTCGTCAGCCCTGCATGGTAGTAATCAACCATTTCACCATTAAGCGGCTTTGCCGCGTCACCATTGATCAATCTACCATTGAGCCATTCACTCAGTTCCTGTGCCCGCTTGCGGTTGCGTACATAGACGATAGCTGAACCGGGGACGCGCGATAGGATATGCGCCACTTGTTCGTCTTTATGATCGGTGCGGCGCACGATATAGTTGAGGTTCTCGCGGTGGAAGGACTTCTTTAGTACATTGTGTTCCTTGAATCCCAGTTTGTCCTGAATATCATCTACTGTCTCGGGTGTAGCGGTGGCAGTGAGCGCCAGCACCGGTACGTCGGGTAGCAGTTCGCGCACGGCAGCTATGTTCAGATACGAAGGCCGGAAGTCGTAGCCCCACTGGGAGATACAATGTGCCTCATCTACGGCTATCAGTCCGACAGGCAGGTCGGCAAGCCGTTTGCGGAACTCTTCCGACTCAAGTCGTTCGGGACTACAATAGAGGAAATGATACGGTCCGTAGAGGCAGTTATCCAGCGCTGTGCGTTGTTTGTCGTAACTCATGCCGGTATAGACGGCAGCCGCGTGTATTCCACGCGCCTGGAGGTTGGCTACCTGATCGCGCATCAATGCAATCAGCGGCGTGATGACGAGGCACAGGCGTTGGTCCGGATGGTCGTGCGCCATGACAAGGGTAGGCACCTGGAAACAGATACTCTTGCCGCCACCGGTCGGCATCAAGGCCAAGGTATCCTTTCCGGCCAAAACAGAATCGATGATTTCCTCCTGTAAAGGACGAAAATCATCGAATCCGAAGTAAGTATGTAGTGCCTCTTTAGGAGTCACTTGAATTAAAAATTAAAAATTACGAATTAAGAATTAATTCTCTCAATCGCTGTGCGGACGCGGCGAAGTGTTTCGGCTTTGCCGAGGATGTCGGTGATGGCCCATATGTGCGGACCTCGTGCTGCACCGACGAGGCAGATACGGAAGGCGTTCATCACAATGCCTACGCCGTATTCCTTTTCGGCTATCCACGGCATCACAACTTTGTCAAGATGCCAAAGATTGGTGATTTGTGATTGGTCATTGGTGATTTGTTCGCATTTACTCCAATCCTCTTCGCTGACGGTATCCAGTACTGCCAGCAGTTCCTGCATATGACGCGGGCTGTCTTCTTTCCAGCGCTTCTTGAGCGATTTGTCGTCGTACTCCGTCGGAGCAACAAAGAAGAAATTCACTTGCTCCCACAGTTCCGGAACAAAGTTCACACGGTCTTTCACGAGACCTACTATCTTGGCAACGGTTTGCATGTCAATTTTTAATTTTTCATTTTTAATTTTTAATTGTTCTTCGAGAACCGGCAAGAACATCTCTGCGAGTTCCTCGTTGCTGCGGAGTTGCAGATATTGATGGTTGAACCATTTGCCTTTCTCATAATCGAACTTGGCACCGGACTTGCTGACGCGGTCGAGCGAGAAGTCTTTGATGAGTTCGTCCATCGTATACATCTCCTGGTCACCGCTGCCGTGCCAGCCGAGCAGTGCGAGGAAGTTGATGACTGCTTCGGGCAGGTAGCCGCTCTCGCGGTAGCCGGACGAAACAGTGCCGTCTTTCTGGTTGTGGAACTCCAGCGGGAAGACCGGGAAACCGAGGCGGTCGCCGTCACGCTTGCTGAGTTTGCCGTTTCCGTCCGGCTTGAGCAGCAGCGGCAGGTGCGCGAACTCAGGCATGGTGTCTTGCCATCCAAACGCGCGATAGAGGAGCACGTGGAGTGGAGCAGAAGGCAACCATTCCTCGCCGCGGATGACATGACTGATTTCCATCAGATGGTCATCCACGATGTTGGCCAGGTGATAGGTAGGCAGGTCATCGGCTGATTTGTAGAGCACTTTGTCGTCCAGAATATTGGAGTTGATCACCACTTCCCCGCGAATCAGGTCGTGTACGTGTACATCCTCATTCGGCTCCACCTTGAAGCGAACGACGTATTTCTCTCCATTCGCAAGCAATTCGCGCACTTCTTCTGCACTCATCGTCAGTGAATTGCGCATCTGCAAGCGCGTGCGTGCATCGTACTGGAAATTAGGAATCTCCGCACGCTTGGCCTCGAGTTCTTCAGGCGTGTCAAACGCAATATAAGCATGACCGGAGTCCAGTAACTGCTTTACGTATGTATGATAGATCTCGCGGCGCTCGCTCTGTCTGTAGGGACCATGAGAGCCTATGCTCTCAATTTCAGATTTATGATTTATGATTTCAGATTTATGATTTATGATTTCAGATTTTTTAATTCTGAGACCTTCGTCGATGCCGATGCCTAGCCAATCCAGCGCTTCCAGGATATATTCCTCTGCTCCGGGGACAAATCGGGTGCTATCCGTATCCTCGATACGCAGCAGCATGTCGCCGCCGTGCTGACGGGCAAACAGGTAGTTGTACAAAGCGGTACGTACACCGCCGATGTGCAATGCGCCTGTGGGAGAGGGCGCAAAACGAACACGAACTCTTCTTTCCATATGGGATGTTGTCATATATTTCGCTAAAAACGACTGCAAAGGTACTGCTTTTTTTTGAAATATACAAGATTTTTGAAGAAAATAATTCTTCAAGCGAAAATCGTGTGAGTTTGGCATAATGTTTGCGGCGAAAATAGTATAAGAAAACGGATAGAACCTATGAAACGATTCTTTTCTCTTTTGGTTCTGGTCGGCATGCTGTATGCAGGTGCGACGGAAGCAGGTGCGTGTGTGTGCAAATCGGCCTCAACTGCTCCTTATGAGCTGACACTCATCGTGATGGATACGTCTCAGGCTTTGTTGCCGGAGGCGGAAGTGCGTATAGGCAAACAGCGGCTGACAACCGCTTTTGACGGGCGTGTCGTGTTGCCGGAAGTGAAGCCGGATACCCGTGTTGTCGTGCGTTGCGAGGGCTATAAGCAGCAGACGATACGCACTAGCGGCGAGGGATGGCAGTGTGTATGCCTGGTTCCGGAAAAACCGAAGAAGACGAAGATGGATGTAGGTTATCCCAAGTGTCTGACTCTCACGAGTGGTGTGCGTTATTCGATGAAATCGGCACCGGAGGAGAAGATGATGGTGATGGACGAAGCGATGCCGCTGGTGACAGGCGAAGGTGTGGAGGTTATCGTGGAAGATGCCAGTGTGGATGCCAATATAGGTGCCGGATTGCTGACAGCCGGAGAGGTGAATGATTTTGCCAAATGGTATTTCTGGCCGAAAGTGCTGGACGGAACCCACAAGGCATATGTGCAGACATGGCAGATGGCAGCGCGTCACCGTTACACGGCGCAAGTGACGAATGAGGAAGGCTATCCTGTGGTAGGTCGTGCAGTGAGTCTGCTGGACGCTCAAGGGAATACGCTGTATCAGGCTGTGACCGACAATACCGGTAAGGCGGAATTGTGGTATCAGCTGATCAGCAATGGTCTGTGCGGTAAGCACGCCGACTTGTATGTGCAGGTGGACGAGCAGAAACAGACGGCCAAAGACTGGTCGGAAGGCATGAATATGTTCGTGGTGGACGAGCCTTGCGAGGCCTCGCAGGTGGTGGATGTGCTGTTTGTGTTTGATGCCACGGGGTCGATGGGCGATGAGTTGCGTTATCTGCAAGCGGAGATGCGGGATGTCATCTCGCGTGCCGAGTCGGCCACTGGCGGACTGACTATCCGTACCGGAGCGGTAGTATATCGCGATCACGGCGACGAGTATCTGACGCGTCTGTCACGTCTGACGGAGGATATCAAAGAGACCCAGACATTCATCGACAAGCAGGAGGCCAACGGTGGAGGTGACTATCCGGAGGCTGTGCCTGAGGCCCTGATGGCTGCGCTGAACAGCAGCGGATGGAACGAGCTGGCGCGTGCACGTATCCTCTTCCTGGTGCTGGACGCCCCTTGTCACGAGGATTCCGCTACGGTGGCGTTGCTGCACGAACAGGTGCTCAATGCGGCTGCGATGGGTGTACGTATAGTGCCGGTGGTATGCAGTGGAGTAGGTGAGAGTGGTGAGTTGCTGCTACGTCAGATGGCACTGGCTACCAATGGTACCTCGTTCTTCCTGACCGATGACTCCGGCATAGGCGGTAAACATCTTAAACCGACGACAGATACACTGAAGGTGGAGCACCTGAACGACATGCTGGTACGTACCATCGTGGAATATAGTATGATGCCGGTATGCCAAGCTGACGGCGCACCTGAAGACGGGATTGAGGAGCGCTTTGTGCCCAACCCCTTCCATGTGGAGGAGATCGCGCATGACTCGACGATTGCGCAAGGACCGCAGATATTATACCTGATGGATATCAGTGGCAAGTTGATGGGCGTCTATACAGGTGATTTCTCTGACGGACGACTGCCGGTGATGCCGTACGCGCTGCCCAAAGGTGTGTATTTCATCAAGGCCTTCTATGAGGGCCAGTGGCATACAAGAAAGATATTGATTCAGTAAGCAAGAAAGCGCCGAGGAGGCGCTTTCTTATTGGAAGAAACTGAAATGGACGCTGCCGTAGGTGCGCGTCTCCACGTGGCGCGGATGGGCAGTGAAATCGGTGTCCTTGCCGTGCTCGATCACCAGCCATCCTTCTGCTTTGAGGATGTCCTGCTTGAGGATGAGGTCCGGCAGGGCAGGGAGTTGCTCAAGCGCATATGGCGGATCTGCAAAGATGAGATCGTACTGAATATGGCATGCGCTTAAGAAGCGGAATACATCACCGCGGATGACTGACAGGTTGCGGATACCCAGTTGACGGCAGCATGCTATGATCCAATTCTGTTGCACATGGGCTATCTCGACGGCCGTGACCGAACGAGCGCCACGGCTGACACATTCGATGCCGATGCCACCGGTGCCGGCAAACAGATCCAGCATGTCGATGTCCTCCAGTTGCATGCGGTTGTTGAGCAGATTGAACAGACTCTCCTTGGCAAAGTCTGTAGTCGGCCTCGCGGTGATATTTTTAGGGGGCGACAATCGCCGCCCCCCATATGTTCCGGAGATTATACGCATCTCTCTAAACTCTATACGCTAAACGCTTATTCCCAGTTACCGGCATTGTTGTTCGGCGCGTAGATGTCGCCGACTTTCAGTCCGGCATAGTGCTCGAGCTTCTGCTCGCGGTCGATGAGGTTGACGAGCTCCTGTTGGTTCAGGTCGCCCAGATAGCTCTCGTACGGCGCACGCGCCTCAAACAGCGGCACGCGGATACCCTGGCTGGTCTTATAGTCGTTGTTCACCTCCAGCTCAAACTGTTTCTGCTCCTCGTTGTAGGGGATATAGGTAATCTGATCGATGGTCTCCACCGTATATTCGCCCTTGTAGAGTGCCTCCAGCATGTTGAGCTCGATGGTGTCACGACGGAAGCCCTGCAACTCGTTCTTCTTCACATCCGCATCATTGGCCCAGATATAGGCGTAGAGGGCGTCCATGTCGTCGAACTTGTTGTTCTTCAGCGCTTTCTTCTTGGCTGCGTCCAGTATCTTCACGGCTTTGTGCTCGTTCAGACCTGCCTCCAGCTGCTTGTCGGTCAGACTACCTTCCTTCATCAACTCCTTCTTCGGAACGGTCTTCAGGAACGTGAGCAGCGTGTCGTAGCTGGCGGTGAAACGGCCGTTCTGATGGTGGAACTCCACCTCTGCGGTACGCAAATCAACTAGGTTTTTGATGACTGCCACCTCACGCTCCATGCGTGTGTCCTCAAACTTAATAGGGGTGGTGACGCTCGTTACGCAGAAATACGCCATGGCGACAGCTGCGATGCTGAGCAGGCAAATCAAGAGAGTTCGTGTTGTTTTCATTATAGTAGAATTTACATAAATTTGCAAAATACGCTGCAAAATTACAAAAATATTTTCATATATGCAAAAAAAATCGTAAATTTGCAGCGTTTTTTAAATGGACATGGATGGAAGACAGCAATAAAGTACTATATGATATCCTCAACGAGCGCCTGGATTTGCTGCGCAAACTGGATGCGGAGGGCGACAGTGAACGTCGCCGCCACATAGCGCGTGAGACCCAGACGCTGCATGCGCCGATGGCTCACCGCCTGGGTCTGTACCAGATCAAGACGGAGATGGAAGACTTGGCGCTGAAGTTCCTGGATTACGATACCTATAAGTATATTGCGCACGCGCTCAATGCCAAAAAGGCGGAGCGTGAGGCATATATCGCGCGTTTCATCGCACCTATTCAGGAGAAGTTGACGCGCGAGGGCTTCCGCTTTACCATCAAAGGGCGTCCCAAATCGATCCACTCGATCTATCATAAGATGGAGGCACAGCATTGCGATGTGGATCGTATATACGATCTGTTTGCCATCCGTATCATCCTAGATTCGCCGCTGGAGCGGGAGAAGAGTGACTGTTGGCAGGTCTATTCGTTGATCACCGACGTATTCACGCCTAATCCGAAGCGTCTGAGAGACTGGCTCTCGGTGCCGAAGGAGAACGGCTACGAGTCGCTTCATACCACGGTGCTGGGACCGGACAACCGATGGGTGGAGGTGCAGATTCGCACCCGCCGTATGGATGAGGTTGCGGAGCAGGGAGTGGCGGCGCACTGGTCGTACAAAGGTGTTAAGGGGTCGATCGTGCAGCGTCCGAGTGATGTATATGTGTTTACGCCTAACGGTGATTTGCGTCGTCTTCCGGCCAATGCCACTGTATTGGACTTTGCCTATTCGATACACAGCGAAGTGGGTGCGCGCTGCGTCGGAGGTACAATTCGCAATCAGAACGTGTCCATCCGGCAGAAGCTGGAGAATGGCGATCAGGTGTTTATCCAGACCTCGCCCAACCAGCATCCCAATGCCGACTGGCTCAATTTTGTGGTGTCCACCAAGGCCCGCAACAAGATACGTCAGGCTTTGAAGGAAATAGAGTACAAACAGGCGGCTGAAGGGAAGGAGATAATAGAACGCAAGTTTAAGAACTGGAAGGTCGAATATACGGAAGGTGATATCACCAAGATGGCTATCCGGTTGGGCTACAAAGCCGTTTCGGATATGTATCAGTCGGTGGCCAACGGGAAAGAGGATGTACAGCGTTTACGCGAGGTGCTCCTGGAACCGGAGGAACAGCCTGTCGCACCGCGTGAACATACTGAATATGTAGACAGATCGGAACTCAAAGGTCTGGCTATCGAGGTGGACATGAATGTGAAGAATGTGGATTATAACTTGAGTAGATGCTGTAATCCTCAGCCGGGAGATCCGATCTTCGCCTTTGTGTCGGTACTGAAAGGGATCCGTATCCACCGATGCGACTGTCCGAACGCCAACGATATACGTGAGCGTTATCCGTATCGTGTCTTACCAGCCCGTTGGGCCAAGAAAGCATGAGTGACTATCCGAGCATAGTACTGGAGCAGGCCGTCAACCAGATGGCATCGCTTCCCGGAGTTGGACGCAAGACGGCCTTGCGGCTGGTGTTGCATCTGCTTCGTCAGCCGGAGCAGGATGTGCAGGCATTTGCCGGTGCGTTCACGCGCCTGAAACAAGAGGTGGTCTATTGCCGTGAATGCCATAATATCTCCGATAATGAGTTGTGCCCGATCTGTGCATCCTCGCGGCGTGACCATCGTACCATCTGTGTGGTGGAGAACGTGCAGGACGTGATGTCGATCGAGAATACCGGTCAATACAACGGTGTGTATCATGTGTTAGGCGGTATTATCTCGCCAATGGATGGCGTTGGACCCAAGGATATTGAGATAGACTCGCTCATCGAGCGGATCAGCAAGGGCGGAGTGGATGAGATCATCCTGGCCTTGCCTACCACAATGGAGGGGGATACCACCAATTTCTATATCTATCGTCGTCTGCAGAACGCAGGACTGGACATCAAGATATCGCAGATAGCTCGCGGAGTGGCCATCGGCAACGAGTTGGAATATACCGATGAGATTACGCTTGGTCGCTCGATTGTTAACCGAACAGAATTTAAAGCATAATATGGAAGAAAAAATCATTCGAACCCTCAACTGGTACTATTACGGCGTGATGGTCGTATCGCTCATCGTGTTGAGCGTCATGTATTATCTGTTTATGCATCAGATGTACACACCGATTGACCCGATGTCTGAACTCGGTACTATACTGCAAACTGTGGCTATTGCGGCTACGCTGCTTGGTATCGTGGTGGGCTTGTACCTGATCAAATGGCGCAAACCGGAGACATTGGAACAGTACAAAGACTTGGCTATCGGCCGAATCCTGATGGTAGGAGGCACGATGCCTATGTCGCTCTGTTTCTTCTATCTGCTGGGTGGGTACAGACCCCTTATGTGGATTGCTGCGATGGCTGCTGTCGCCTGGTATTTCACCAAGCCTACACTCGGCAAGATGGAGGAAGAGATGAAACCGAAAGATCCCAACGAAGAAACCTATTGATTATGATAATAGCATGTGATTTTGATGGTACTATCGTTACCCACGAGTATCCGAAGATAGGCAAACCGATTCCCTTTGCCATTCAGACGCTCAAGAAACTGCAGGAGGAGGACCACCACCAGGTCATCCTTTGGACTGTGCGCGAGGGCGATTTGTTGCAAGAGGCATTGGATTACTGCAAGTCCAAGGGACTGGAGTTCTATGCGGTCAACAGCAACTATCCGGAGGAAGAGCCAGCTCACGGTACAGCCCGCAAGCTGGTGGCCGACCTCTGGATTGACGATCGCAACCTGGGCGGACTGCCCGAGTGGGGCGTCATATACAATATGATTCATACGGGGCATGCCTTCGAACCGGCACCGCAGGGTAACATGGAAGACCTGCGTCCGAAGAAAAAGAAAAAGAGTTTCTGGGCACGTCTGTTTGACTAGGCATGATTCGATTACGCAAAATAGAGCCTGCCGACTTGCCGTATCTCTATCAATGGGAGAACGACGCTTCGGCCTGGGCAGAAGGCGACAACCATAATCCGCTCTCGCAGCAAGACCTGCGCGCCTATATCGAATCTACCACCGGAGATATTTACCGGGACGGTCAGTTGCGATTGATAATAGAGGAGGATGGTGCGACGCTTGGCTGTATCGATCTGTTTGACCTGGATCCGCGCAATCAACGTGCGGCGCTCGGCATGTATGTGTCGCCCGAGGCACGTGGCCGAGGGGTGGGGCATGCTGCCGTAGAGGAGATAGAACGCTATGCGTTCGGCTTTCTGCATCTGCGTCTCTTGTATGCCGTTATCTCGGAGCGCAACTCAGCCTGTCTGGCGTTGTATAGAGGGTTGGACTATCTGGAAACGGCTCAGTTGCCCGGTTGGACGCTTGAGGGAGGGGCAATCGTTTTTATTCGCCGGTCTTGCGAATAAGCGTCAGGCCGTCACGCAACGGCAAGATCACTTGTTCTAGGCGCTCATCACGCGCCACCGTCTCATTGAATGCACGCAGGCCTTGGGTCTGCTTGTCTTTATTATAGGCTTCGTCTATCACATGTCCATCCCATAGCGTGTTGTCCGCCAGGATAAAACCACCGACAGGCACCAGGGGAAGTACCAGTTCCAGATAGGCGCAGTACTCGCGCTTGTCCGCATCGATAAATACCAAATCGAAAGAGTCCTTCAAATCACCAATTACCAATTTACAATCACCAATACGCAATTCTATCCGGTCTTTAAGAGAAGACCGAGATAAATTGCGTCTAATGGTCTCTTCCAGTTCGTCATTATGCTCTACGGTGATGAGCAGCCCGTCGTCAGTCAGTCCTTCTGCCAGGCACAGCGCGCTGTAGCCAGTGAAGGTACCGAGTTCGAGAATACGGCGGGGATGTATCATATGGCTCAGCATACTGAGTAGGCGTCCCTGAATGTGACCGCTGAGCATATGCGGGTTCAAGACGTGCACGTGCGTGTCGCGTGAGATAGCCTCCAGTGCGTCGTTCTCCGGAGTAGTATGGGCGGAAATATATTCGTCAAGTGACATAATGTTACAAAATTTGCTGCAAAATTATAAAAATTCTTGCATATATCCAAGAAAAGTTGTATCTTTGCGCAAAATTTAATCATTTTAACACAAAGAATGGAAAAAATTGACGAATTGGATCGAAAGATTCTGAAGATCATCACCCAAAGTGCACGTATCCCTTTTCGTGACGTGGCAGAACAATGTGGCGTGAGTCGTGCGGCTGTCCACCAGCGTGTGCAGAAGATGTTTGACAATGGCGTCATCACCGGTTCGAGTTACCATGTGCAGCCGAAGATGCTGGGCTATCAGCTCTGCGTCTATATCGGTATTACCATGGAGAAAGCCTCGATGTACAACCAAGTGATTGCAGCGCTTGAGCAGATACCCGAGGTGGTGGAGGCGCAATATACATTAGGCGCATATGGCTTGCTAATCAAGGTGTTTGCTCATGATAATGAGCACCTGCTGCATCTCTTGAATTCCAAGATACAGGAGATCCCGGGCGTGGCGAACACGGAGACGCTTACCGCACTGGCGCAACCGATCTTCCGTCAATTACCGATAGAATTGCAGAAAAATGGAAAGAGTCATTAGTGGCATACGGCCGACGGGCAATCTGCACCTCGGCAACTATTTCGGAGCTGTTAAGAGTTTTGTGAAGATGCAGGATGAGTATGACTGTATGTTCTTCATTGCCGACTGGCACTCGCTGACGACGCACCCCACGCCGGAGAATATCCGTCGTTCGGTTAAGACGATCCTGAGCGAATATCTGGCCTGTGGCATAGATCCGGACAAGGCACCTATCTACGTTCAGAGCGATGTGAAGCAGGTGTTGGAGTTGTATCTATATCTCAATATGAATGCTTATCTGGGCGAGTTGGAGCGCGTGACGAGTTTCAAGGAGAAGGTGCGCAAACAGCCGGACAACGTCAACGCAGGCTTGCTTACGTATCCCTGCCTGATGGCGGCGGATATCCTGATGCACAAGGCAGACAAAGTGCCGGTAGGAAAAGACCAGGAGCAGAATATGGAGATGGCTCGTCTGTTTGCCCGCCGCTTCAACCGCATCTACAACGTAGAGTACTTCAAGGAGCCGGCTTCGTTCCACTTCGCCGACAAGGCCGTGAAAGTGCCGGGCCTGGACGGTAGCGGCAAGATGGGCAAGAGTGAGGGCAACTGTATCTACCTCTGCGACGACGAGAAGACGGTGAGCAAGAAGATCATGCGCGCCGTGACCGACCAAGGTCCTACCATGCTCAATCAGGAGAAGCCGGAGGTGATACAGAATCTCTTTACGTTCTGTGAACTGATCAGTGGCAAAGAGGCGGCTGATTACTATAACGATCTGTACAACCGCATGGAGATACGCTACGGCGACATGAAGAAGCAGATAGCAGCCGACTGCAATGCCCTCTTGAATCCGATCCGTGAACGTATCAATGCGTTCGCTAATGATGAGGCATTGCTTGACCGCATAATGCGTCAGGGCGCAGAAGCAGCTGCCGCACGTGCAGAGAAGACGATAGAGGAAGTAAGAGAGATTATTGGCTTCCGTAAAGTCTGATGAGAGTACGAATAATCATATTGCTGTTCGTTGCATGCCTCTTCGCGGCGTGCTCTTCCACCAAGAAAGTACCATTGGATGATGCGTACTATTGGCCTGATTATGAGGGACAATACGTGGAGCAGAGGGAGTCTGTGGCTCCTGAGGAGTCGGCTCCAACGCTGGAGATACTGCATGAACAAGACACAACGATTACTGTTAGGATTCATCGATGAAGAAAGTGTTTATCATAGGACTGGTGCTGAACGTACTGGCTTTGCAAGCACAGGACTACGAGCGTCTGAATGAGCGTAGCCCGATGGGCACAGCGCGCTATGTAGGCATGGCGGGTGCGATGACGGCCGTGGGAGCAGATCCTTCAGCCGCGGCAGACAATCCTGCCGGACTTGGATTCTATCGTCATTCGGAATTGCTGTTCTCTATCGGAGGAGCCTTTGATCGTACTTGTCAGGAGGGGTTGACAATCTCCGGGCGGAAGAATAAAGCCATTGTGCCTCAAGCATCAATTGTGTTTGCTTTTGGTGAGCGATTCACCGACTATGGCGCCATCAGCAATGCTGTCATGTTCTCCTATCGCCGCACGCACGATTTCTCGCGCCGCGTGCACTTGGTGGGGATAGAAAGTCCTTCCTTGGGTCATCTGTTGAATGAGGAGGGTGTCAACTTGGGTATATCATATCCGACATATCCCCTCAATACTGGTTACGACCAACTTGTATTTGAGTCGGGTGCTGCCCATGAGTATGCATTCAGTTGGGGTATGAATATCGCTCATCGCTGGTATGTGGGCGCGGGGCTGCATATCCAATCGTATACCTTGACCTCGGAGGGCGATTACTATGAGTTGTTTGAGAAAGTCAATACGGCTGGGGCGAATGAAGATATTCAGAATGTCACTTCGTTTACGCTGACAGGCGTTGGATGTAATGCGGCCTTTGGAGTGATATACCGTCCATCCAGGTGGGCGCGTGTAGGTTTGTCGCTGCATACACCCAGTTTGGGGTCTGTAACCACATATACTTCCGGTACATTCTCTTCCCTCACTGATACGCTTAGGTATTGCTACGCGCGCGATATGCGCGAAACGTACTCTGATTTCCATATGCCGCTGCGTCTGAGCGTGGGTGCTGCGTTTACGATGGGGCATTACGGAATAGCTTCAGTGCAGTATGACTACCAGCATATGTTCTATAGCGACGACACGCATGCATTTCGTTCTGGTTTTGAGATCACGCCAGTGGAGGGCTTGTATATGAATGTTGGTTATGCATGGGAGACTACCTTCAAGCATCAGACTCGTGCATTGAATCTGGCCCCCGGATTTTATCGTAGGGATGCCTACAGCAGTCATTGGCTTAGTGCACATTGTGCCTCGGCAGGTATAGGATATAGAGGAAAACAATTTATCGTACAAGCTGCTTACCAATACCGTTGGCAGTCGTACAACTATCACGTGCATCCGGATGCGTATAGTCAGAGGGTGCATGCAGATACTCACCGATTTGTGATTACAATAGGGTGGCATCGTGCCATACTTTAACATATAGTGCCCCAACGTAACAATAGGAACCGGAAAACTCAACAAATTTATCTTACCGAGTGCTGTAGCTTCACTAATGGCGTGCCGATACTCTACGCCGTGACCCAGTAATGGTAGCGATGAGGTGGTCGGATTACAGAGGAAAAAGCAGGCCTCAAATCCTATTCTCAGGAGTTTTCTCGAGCAAAGTTTACGCGGGCACTTTTGTTTTGTGGTATATGTATAAAAAAAGAGGACCCAAGGTCCTCAAGTCGGGTAGGCGCGATTCGAACGCGCGACCACCTGCTCCCAAAGCAGGCATTCTAACCGGGCTGAACTACTACCCGCTCGGTGTCGCCGAGCGGGTAGTAGATCGTTCGAACGTAGTGAGATAAGAACTACTACCAACTCATGCTTAACCGAAAGCGGGTGCAAAGGTACTGCTTTTTTTTGAATTGACAAAACTTTAGACGAAAAAAATGAAATATAAGGCAATTTTTATTGACATAGACGATACATTGCTTGACTATATTCCATGTTGTCGAGAGGCTTTTGATGCGGCGCTGGATAGCATTACTCAATGGGCTACCGATGCTGTGGATGCCGATGCGTTGTTTGCTCTCTTCTTCGCTATCTCCGGCCGTCTCTTCTCTGAGGCCAAGCACGGTCAGCACACGGTAGCCGAGGTGATGGAGCTTTATCCCATAGAATTTTGCGAGCGTGCCGGTTTTCCTGCAGAAGCAGTAGAACCGTTTAAGCAGTCTTTTCGTGCCGCCTGGGGCAAGACACATGTCTTGGTTCCGGAGGCGAAAGAAACTCTTGAAACCTTGTGTAAGCGAGGCTATCGGCTCTTTGCAGCGTCTAACAGTTTTGGACATCTGCAACGGAGCCGGCTGGCCTATGCCGGGTTGCTGCCATATTTCGAAGATACGTATATATCGATGGATATAGGTTATGACAAGCCCGATATACGTTTTTATCTGGAGGCGTTGCGTCGTAGCGGACTGCAACCGCATGAAGTATTGATGGTGGGCGACAGTATGACGACGGATGTATTGGGAGCTCAGGCGGCAGGGTTGGATACCTGCTACTTCTGTCGGCAACAAGAAACCGCGCCCGTACATCAAGTGCGTACGATAGCGCGGCTCTCTGAGTTGCTGGATATTCTCTAAGCGGAACTTATTTGTACAGATAACGTTTGATGGAGCGCTTTGGCGTCTTCTCAAACTCCTGTGCTACCAATTCAAAACCGCTGATCTGGCTATATTGCGGGAGCGTCTTGTTAACCGCAATACGGTTTTCTTCCATTTGCTCCATGATAGTCTTGGTGCCCAGCAGCTTCTTGCCTTCTGCCGAGTTGTCGGGGAAGATGAGAGCTACGAGCTTGTGATCACGTTCCAAGACGATTGATTCTACAATACATGGCATAGAATTCAATTTGTCTTCCAACTCTTCAGGATAGATATTCTGTCCGCTTGGACCAAGTATCATGTTCTTGGAACGACCATGGATGTAGATATTGCCGGCTTTGTCCAGTACGCCCAGATCGCCGGTGCGCATCCATCCGTCCTCGGTGAATACCGCCTTAGTAGCCTCTTCGTTTTTATAGTAGCCTTTCATGACGTTGATACCTTTTACTTGGATCTCGCCATCTTTGCCAGTAGGATCTTCAGAGTCAATCCGAACGTGGCATTGCGGCAGTTGTTTCCCGCAGCTATGGAAAGCATAGTCCCACCAGTCTTCATAGCTGATTAGCGGACCGCATTCCGTCATTCCGTAACCTACGCAGTACTCAAAGCGGATATCGTGAAGCACTTGTTCTACTTCGCCATTGAGTGCGGCACCACCGATGATCAGGAAACGTACCTGACCGCCGAATGTCTTGTGGAGACCTTCTTTTACTTTGCCGCGTATGACATTCTTGATGCCGGGTGTCTTCCATAGCACTTTCATCAGCGGGCTGCTGATCTTGGGTAGTACACCCTTCTTGACAATCTTCTCGATCACCAAAGGTACGGTAAGAATCATGAACGGCTTTACCTGTGCAAAGGCTTTCATCAGTACTGTAGGTGTCGGAGCCTGGGTTAGGAAATATACCTGCGCGCCATCGCACACCTGATAAAGGAATTCGAACATCAGTCCGAACATATGTGCGATAGGCAACATAGACAGCACTGCATCTCCCGGTTTGTGGGGAATGCGTTGGCTGGCAAACTCTACGTTACCACTCAGGTTGAGATGGGTCAGCATTACACCCTTCGGGTTGCCGGTAGAGCCACTGGTATAGTTGATGATTGCCAGATCGTCGTAGTTGTCGGTAGGGAATTGGATGTCGCTCAATTGAACGCCATCGGGATACGCTTTTGCAAACGCTTTATCCACATTGGCATATGCCTTGGCAGTCTTCTCTTCAGAAGCCACCAGCGTCATATCGTCCATGAAGATAGTCGCCTTCAAGCCCTTCATCTGTGCGGGATCGATCTTCTTCTTCACGTTCGGACCCACATAGAGCAGTACGGCTTCGGAGTGGTCTACCAGACTATATATACCGTCAGCCGTGAAATCTGGCAGAATACTTACAACTACTGCTTTATAACTCTCTACAGCAAGGAAAAGCAATCCCCAGTTGGCGCAGTTACGACCGCAGAGAGCAATCTTATCACCCTCTTTGATACCTAATTCCTTCCACGTGATATGGAGACGCTTGATGGCCGCTGCCAATTCGGCATACGTGTATTGGTTTTCGCCGTCCAGGTCTTTGAGAGCCAGAGAGTTCCAGCGACTAGCCATAGTCTCTTGCAAATAGGAGAAATAGTGTTTTGTTGCCATATAATTCTTTTGTTTTTTAGTTCGCTTTTACGATAGTATGTTATGAAAATTTCTGCAAAGGTACGGATTTTTTTTCACATAACCAACTATTTATTGCTTTTTTTCAATTTTTTGCATCTTTTTCATATTGTTCGAGCGCTTCCGTCATGATCCTTCTGCCGTCTGCGATGATCTGTTGCGCTTTGTCGAAATCGAACGTGTTGTATGCATATTGGCGCATGACGGCATGTATGTCCGGAGGTGTGAGCCGCAGTGCGAGCAGGGTGTTTTGTTGGATCTGCATATCGGACATTCTATCCAGCAGGTCCACAAAATTGATATTGCGTCCCAAATCAGTCGCGCGCTTGCGACGATAGTCGTCTACGCGTTTGCCAAACTGACGTAATTGTTTCTCCCAGGACGTAGGTACAGGTATACCGGTTGCCTTTACTTCGGCAAGTGTGCCATCTACGTCGATGGGGTCGGGGATGGTCTGCGTCACCGGCATACTGTCCTTTCCGCTGATATCCATAGCGATAAGTATGTCACCGGGAGTGCGTTCTACCAGATGGAGAGGAAGCGGATTTAGTATGCCCCCATCTATCAGTAGCCGATTGCCTATCTGGACAGGCTGGAAGAATAGGGGTATGCTGATGGAGGCACGCACCGCTTCAAACAAACTGCCGCTGCGGAATATCACTTCCTCTGTGTTCATCATGTCAGAGGCGACAATGGTGCAGGGGATGCGCAGTTTTTCAATAGGTCTGTCGGGCACCACTTTTTCCAGTTCCTGGATGATGCGTCGTCCTTTGACCAGACTGTTCCCGCTAAGCAGGTTAATGTCCATCATACGCAGTATGAGTTGCTTGTCTACCTGCAGAAACCACTCCTTGGCTTCTTTGAGTTGCCCCGCTGCATACATGCCTGCAATGATGCTGCCCATTGAGCAACCGGCTATACTGGTAATAGTATAACCACGCTCCTCCAGGGCCTCGATAGCACCGATATGTGCCAATCCGCGTGCCCCGCCCGAGCCAAGCACCAATGCTACATTTTTACTCATTATACTTCTTTGGCAGGAATAAGTTTCTCGCGTATCTTAATATAGATGACCGTCTCTTTCTTGGCGAAAGGTGTCTGTACGTATCCCATACCGATGCCTACCTTGGTATTGGGCAGCATGATGCCGGAGGTAACATTGCCTATCACGTTACCTGCTTCATCACAAATCTCATATCCGTTACGCGGAATAGCACGCTCCAAGCACTCGAAATGCACCAGTTTGCGCTTTACACCTTCTGCTTTCTGCTGTCTGAGGAAATCACGATCGATAAAGTCTTTGGCATCGAGCTTTGTGATCCATCCCAGGCCTGCCTCGAGAGGCGAAGTGGTGTCATCTATGTCGTGGCCGTAAAGACAGTACCATTTTTCCAGACGCAGCGAGTCGCGAGCGCCTAAACCAATTGGAGCGAGGCCAAAAGGCTTGCCTACTTCGAAGAGCGCATTCCAGATCTCAATGCCCCGTTCAGCCGGGAAATAGAGTTCAAATCCACCTGCTCCTGTGTAGCCGGTATTGCTGAGAATAACACCCGGAACGCCCGCAAAGCTCCATTCGCGGAAAGCATAGTAGTCAATTGACTTCAGATCGGCATCGGTCAATAGTTGCAGTAGCTCAGTGGCTTTGGGGCCTTGTACTGCCAACTGACCATAACGATCGCTGGCATTATCCAGCTTGATGTCAGCAGTGGGGAACTTCTCTTCTTTGACATGATTCACCCACGCCCAGTCCTTGTCAATATTACCGGCATTGACAACCATCAGATATTTGGTGGTGGAGTATTTGTAGATGATCAAGTCGTCCACGATGCCGCCTTTGCCGTTGGGCATACAAGTGTATTGTGCCTTGCCGGAGGGGATGACGGAGAGGTCGTTGGTGGTGATATACTGCAGAAAATCGAGTGCTTGCTCACCTTTTACCCAAAACTCTCCCATATGGCTTACGTCGAAGACTCCTACGCCTTCACGAACGATCATGTGTTCCTGGTTGATACCTGTAGGGTATTGGATAGGCATATTGAAACCCGCGAACTCGGCCATTTTGGCACCGAGTGCAATATGGATGTCTGTAAACGGAGTGGTTTTTAACATAGTTATGCTTTTTTTACAATTTCTAGAATGACATTCATTGCCGCTTCCATGCTTGGAATAGGCAGATACTCATATCGGCTGTGGAAGTTCTCGCCGCCGGCAAAGATGTTAGGGCAGGGCAGTCCTTCGAAACTGAGACGTGCACCGTCTGTGCCTCCGCGGATCGGTTTGACAGCAGGTGTGACACCTACAGCCGTCATGGCTTCTTTGGCCAAGTCGATGATATGCATGACGGGTTCGATCTTCTCGCGCATGTTGTAATATTGGTCGCGCATCTCTATTTCCACAGTGCCTTCTCCGAACTCACGGTTCACTTTTCTTACCAGGTGTTCCAGTTCGCGTTTGCGACTCTCAAAGCGGGCGCGATCGTGATCACGGATGATATAGCTGAGTGTTGTCTCTTCAACCGTTCCGTTCATGCCGACGAGATGATAGAAACCCTCATAATCCTGCGTGTGCTCGGGCGTTTCCCAACGGGGTAGCATTACGGCTAACTGGTAGGCGATGCGCATGGAGTTCACCATCTTGTGATAGCCGTACCCCGGATGAACGTTTAGACCGTGTACGCGGATCTTACATGCAGCAGCATTGAAGTTCTCAAACTCCAATTCTCCGATGGCACCGCCGTCCATCGTGTAAGCGAAATCTGCACCGAATGCCGGTACGTCGAAATGATCTGCTCCTTGGCCGATTTCCTCATCGGGCGTGAAGCCTACGCGCACCTTTCCGTGTTGGATCTCGGGATGCTGAATGAGGTACTCCATGGCTGTCACGATCTCGGCTATACCGGCTTTGTCGTCAGCACCGAGCAGGGTGGTAGTATCCGTCACGATGACATCCTGACCGGCATATTGTGGGTCGATATACACACGCTCTTCGGCTTTGACAATACTCGGTTTTACGTGCTTGCCGCTCGCGTCCGGAGATGTGTCCATGTGGGCAATAAAACCGATGACGGGTTTGCCGTCGGTATTAGCGGGCAGCGTGGCCATGATGTAGCCGTTCTCGTCAAGCGTCACGTCTTTGAGGCCTATCTGCCTGAGTTCATCAGCCAGAAAGCGAGCGAACTCCATCTGTCCGGGCGTGCTTGGCGTCATGCCTGTGTTCTCGTCGCTGGTGGTACAGAACGAGACATACTTCAAAAATCGGTCAACAATATTCATCTGAATGCTGAATTCTGATAGCTGAATACTTATTTGTTTCCTCCGAAAGCAGAAAGCAAGGTGCTCAGTGCACCGGCATATTGTGCTGCGGTATTGGCATAACCGGCTGCTGTGTTTGCACCGCTTTGTACACTCTGCGTGGCGTTTTGTACGGTTTCGCTATTCTTGACCATCGTCACCAGACTATTGGTCACGTTCTCTACGTTGTTTTGTGTAACCAGACCTAATGAGCTGGCAATCATGCCTTTACCGAACTCAGAGAGGTATGTCTTGTCTTTGTAGTTGTCCTTCAGACCCTCGCAGTTGGCAATCAGTGTCACGGTGTTGAGCATGTTCTGCATGTTCTTGTAGTCATACTTGTTGCCATCAGCCTTGTACTGGTTGTAGAGCTTGAGCAGTGCATCGCCTGCGCCCTGGCCGGCCGACATAGCCGTGTTTGCCTGCTGTACTGTTGTCTGCGTAGCGGCAGTTTGGTTGGTACTTGCACTGTTGGTGGTGCTGTTCTGCATAAATCCGCATCCTGCCATCATGATGGCGGCTGCTACAAACAAGAAAGTTTTTTTCATAATACGATATTCATATTGTTAATATTGTTGTCTATCCAGGCGAGTATGTTGTCTGTCACGTTCTCGCACATGGCGATGCGTCCTTCCCAAGTGCCGGTGCCCGTGTGGGGAGAGAGAACTACATTGGGAAGATTGAGCAGTGCAGGGTGAATAGCCGGTTCGTGTTCATACACATCCATGGCCGCGCCGGCTATAATACCGCTCTGCAGCGCTTCCACGAGCGCTTGCTCATCCACGTGCGCACCGCGCGCTGTGTTGATAAGGTAGGCTGTGCGTCGCATCATGCCCAGTTCGGGTTTGCCGATCAAATGATGCACTTCAGGCGTGTAGGGTAGGTTCAGACTCACAAAGTCGCTGTCTTGCAGCAGCGTCTGAAAATCTACATATCTGGCATTATATTGTGCTTCAATCTCTTCCGTCAATCGATGCCTGTTATGATAGATAATCCTCATGCCCGAGGCGATGGCTCTGCGTGCGAGAGCTTGTCCGATGCGTCCCATGCCGATGATGCCCAGCGTCTTGCCGTAGAGCGAGTGGCTCAGGTTGTTCATCACGCCGAACTGAATCCCTTCACCCGTAACCGGTAACCCGTAACCCCTTATCGTCCGGTCGAATTCACTCACCCGCCTTGCTACATCGATCATCAGCGCAAAAGCGAGTTCTGCGGTAGGTTCTACCACCGGTTGCGGCGTGTTGGTTACGCGAATACCACGTTCTCTACAGGCTTCTAAATCAATGTTATTGTATCCTGCGCCGAAGTTAGCAATGAGTCTCAGCTTGGGCATCGCATCAATCATTTCGCGCGACACACGATAGTCGAAAGTGCTCACGAGCACTTCGGCCTCTTCCGGGCGCACATAACGAACCTTACCGGTCAACCGCCAGAAGCCTTCGTCGGGGAGTTGTGTAGTAAACGCGATGTTTAACATTGTCACAAACCTTTGCGGGTGCAAAGGTACAACTTTTTTTTGAATTATGCAAATTTTCAGACAAGTAAAATCAAGGAAAGAAAATTATTGATGCAAAATGCATAAAAACATTAAAAATATGCGTGCGCGCTTGCATATATGAAAAAAAAGTAGTAATTTTGCAGCCCGAAACCGGATTTTTACTTAAGTAACCGTACAAATATCTTGATAATATGATTGAAAGACTCATGAAAGATGCATTGCTGCTTGCTGCGGGCGCTGCTATCGGTGCTGCCGGTGCAATGTGGCTCATGTCCGAATCGGGCAAGGAAGCGCGTGGAGAACTCAAGGAGTTCGCCCGTCAGGCAAAAGACAAACTCCGTGAGTGCCGCGAGCAACTTCAGCAAGCAGCAGAGGAGTTGGATAACGCAGATCGTCAATCCGCCCCCGAGGCATAATTTCGTACCAAGATGGAAAATGAAATGAAAGAATTGCAGGACAAAAAGGAAGAAATTCTGTCCGAAGTAGAGAGTTTTGTCAAGGCGGAGTACGAGGTGGCACGCCTGCAGGTCATTGATAGTGCCAGCCGTGTGGTGGGCGCCCTGCTGCTTACCATCTGCCTGATCCTTGTGGCTTTTGCCGTGCTCTCCTTCTGCGCTGCAGCCGCGGTCTTTGCTCTTGCGCAATGTATGCCTGCATGGGCGGCTTGCCTCATCATCGGAGCCATCTATCTGTTGTTAATCCCGCTGCTGCTCCTTGGTAGCAAGTCGATGTTTGTCGATCCGATCGTCACCAAGCTAAGCGGCCTTAAGGATAGCAACGCTTTGCAGATGGAGACTTTGCGCGCCGAGGGACGTGCTGCTGTTCACCGCGAGCGGATGAGTGGCCATGTGCGCTTTGCGCAGACCTTGTACAACTACTACACGCATTTGGCACAGTCACTGTGGCACACCCTGCGTGATATGTTCATTAAAAAATAGTTTTTCTTTGTTTGATATGACTAATATTGCACTTATTACAGGCATCACCGGACAGGACGGTAGTTATCTGGCGGAGTTTCTGTTGGCCAAGGGCTACGAGGTTCATGGCATCATCCGCCGTAGTTCGGTGGATTTTCGTGAACGTATTGCGCACCTCGAGGGCACCCCGCATTTCCATTTGCACTATGCCGACATGAGCGATTCGATGTCGCTCGTCAAACTGGTAGGCAAGGTACAGCCTACCGAGATATACAATCTGGCGGCGCAGAGCCACGTACAAGTGTCGTTTGACGCGCCTGAGTTCACCGCAGACGTAGACGCCGTAGGTGTATTGCGTATCCTCGAAGCCGTGCGTACCAACCACCTTGAGCAGAGTTGTCGCATCTACCAGGCTTCGACGAGTGAGTTGTACGGCAAGGTAGAAGAAGTGCCACAGTCGGAGACCACGCCGTTCCATCCCTATAGTCCGTATGCTGTCGCCAAACTGTACGGTTATTGGATTGTCAAGGAGTACCGCGAAGCATACAATATGTTCTGCTGCTCGGGTATCCTCTTCAACCATGAGTCGGAGCGCCGAGGCGAGACCTTCGTGACGCGTAAGATCACGCTGGCTGCTGCACGTATTGCCCAAGGTAAGCAGAACTGCCTCTATCTGGGCAATCTCGACTCACTCCGTGACTGGGGCTATGCCAAGGATTACGTGGAGTGTATGTGGCTCATCCTTCAGCACAAGACACCGGAGGACTTCGTTATCGCAACCGGTGTGCAGCATAGTGTCCGTGAGTTCGCTACGCTGGCCTTCAAGCACGCAGGTATTGAACTGCGTTGGGAAGGACACGGCATCGACGAGAAGGGTATTGACATCAAGACCGGCAAGGTAGTGGTGGCTGTGAGCCCGGACTTCTACCGTCCTACCGATGTAGTGAACCTGCTGGGTGATCCTACCAAGGCTAAACGCGAACTGGGCTGGAACCCGCAGAGCACTTCGTTCGAGCAGCTCGTCGAACTGATGGTAGCGCACGATATGAAGAAAGTGGCTGCAGACGATGCCGCGGCTGAGATCCGCAAGACAAACCTCGCCGAGTATCTGGAGAAAGGAATCGATAAGTAACGCCACTCAAGCGCCGCCCAAGTGCCACCTGATCGTCACCTGAGCGGAACGAGACCGGATCGAGACTTGAACGTATCATACCCATACTTATATATACTATATAGTATATATGGCGTGATTTTAGAAAATTGCTATTAAAATGTTGAAAAACTCGAAAATATATGTAGCAGGCCACCGTGGAATGGTGGGAAGTGCTATAGTGCGTGAGTTGCAGCGGCAGGGATATACGAATATCATCACCCGTACGCACAAGGAATTGGACCTGTGCCGCCAAGAGGCGGTAGAAGCGTTCTTTGCTGCCGAGAAACCGGAGTACGTGTTCCTTGCGGCAGCAAAAGTAGGAGGCATCGTGGCCAACCAGAACGCGCTCGCGGACTTCATGTATGATAACATGATTCTGGAGATGAACGTCATCCACGCCGCGTGGAAAAATGGTTGTAAGAAGTTAGAATTCCTCGGTTCGTCGTGTATCTATCCGCGCATGGCTCCGCAGCCGATGCAAGAATCGTGCCTGCTGACCGGTGAGTTAGAGAAGACCAACGAAGCCTACGCGCTGGCGAAGATCAGCGGACTCAAGTACTGTGAGTTCCTCAACCGCCAGTACGGCACCGATTATATCTCTGTGATGCCAACCAACCTGTACGGACCGAACGATAACTATCACCCCGAACACAGCCATGTGTTGCCCGCACTCATCCGTCGCTTCCACGAGGCTAAGGTAAGTGGCGCTAAGTCCGTCACTTGCTGGGGTACAGGTAGCCCGTTGCGTGAGTTTCTCTACGTGGACGACCTCGCCAACCTCTGCGTGTTCCTCATGAACAACTACTCGGGCAACGAGACCGTCAATGCCGGCACAGGCAAAGAACTGACGATCAAGGAGCTGACGGAGTTGGTGGCAAAAGTGGTAGGCTACGAAGGAGATATCCTTTGGGACACCACTCGTCCGGATGGCACGCCTCGCAAACTGCTGGATGTAAGCAAGGCAACGGCACTCGGCTGGACCTACAAAACCGAACTCGAAGACGGAATACGTCTCGCATACGAAGACTTTTTAAATAACCCGATGCGCGCAGAGAGATAAATGCGGGACTTTAGTCTGGACATATATCGCGAATTGCTCGAGACCTTGCAGCGGCAGGGCTACGAGTTGATCTCCTATCGGGATTATTTCGCCCCAAAACGTCCGGCTAAGTATGTGATTTTGCGACACGATGTGGACGCCAAACCCTACAACAGCCTCAAGACGGCGCAGATAGAGCACGCACTTGGAGCGAAAGCGACGTATTATTTTCGTGTAGGGAAAGAGAGCAACGTGCCGGAAGTGATCAAGGCGATTGCCCAACTCGGTCACGAGGTCGGCTATCATTACGAGGACATGAGTCTGTGCAACGGAGAAGTCGATCAAGCGTGGGCGCATTTCCAGACCTGGTTGGACTATTTTCGGCAGTATTATGCGGTAGAGACTATCTGTATGCATGGTGCGCCGACGAGCAAATGGGATGGAAAAGACCTGTGGAAGAAATATGACTATAAGTCCTTGGGGCTCATTGGCGAACCCTACTTGGATACGGATTTCGGGGATGTGTTCTACCTCACAGACACGGGCCGTTGCTGGGATGGATACAAAGTGAGCGTGCGGGACAAGATACCCGGATGGCAGGAAGAGTGGAGCCGGAAAGGGCTAAGCTGGCATGGGACAGAGGAGCTACTACAAGCCATAGAGGAGGGTAGGTTGCCCAATCATGTGATGATGACGACCCATCCACAGCGATGGACGAATAAGCAGGGAGAATGGCTCAAGGAACTTGTGCTACAGAATTTGAAGAACTGTGTAAAGAAACTATGGATAAGAAATTGAATTTTGCATTGATTGGTGCGGCGGGCTACATAGCTCCGCGGCATATTAAGGCGATTGCAGACACGGGCAATAACCTGTTGGTGGCCTACGATAAGTTCGACTCGGTGGGCCGACTGGACTCGTCTTTTCCCGATTGTTCGTTCTATACGGAGAATGAGCAGTTCGACCGTTTCTGTTCGAAACAGATGCGTACGGACAATCCGCTGAGTTGGTTGTCGATTTGTACGCCGAACTACACGCACGATGCATTCATCCGCTACGGCCTGCGTCTGGGTTGTGATGTAATATGCGAGAAACCGCTGGTGCTCAATCCGTATAATATCGACAACCTGGTGGAACTCGAAGCGGAGACAGGACACAAGGCGTACACGATCTTGCAATTACGTCTTCACGACAAGATTCGTGCGCTGAAAGAGAAAGTGGAGAACGGTCCGAAAGACAAGATTTATGACGTAGATTTGACCTACATCACCAGTCGTGGCAAATGGTACTATAGCAGTTGGAAGGGCGACGTACACAAGAGTGGTGGCATCGCTACGAATATCGGCGTGCATTTCTACGACATGCTCCAATGGATATTCGGTCCGGTGAAGCAAAACATCGTACATGTGATGTCGTTTGATCGCGTGGCGGGGTATCTGGAACTTGAGAAAGCAAGAGTACGTTATTTCTTGAGCATCAATGCAGAGTGTCTGCCTGCGAATGCGGTGCAGGGTGAGAAGCGCACTTTCCGTACACTCAGCATTGACGGCGAGGAATTTGAGTTCTCGGCCGGCTTTACGGAGTTGCACACCGAGAGTTACAAGCAGATTCTGGCAGGCAACGGTTTCCGTATCTCTGAGGCCCGTCCTTGCATCGAGACAGTGGCACAGATCCGCCATAGTGAACCCATTGGATTGGTAGGCGATTACCACCCGTTGGCTAAATTGCCTTTAGCCAAACACCCGTTCGGATGGGATGAGAAGCGATAAATGTTTAATAAATAATGGTGAATGTTTAATGATTAAACTACGGAACATACTATTTCTTGCGGTGGTTGGCTTTCTGCTGGCGTCGTGTGTGACAGCACGGAAAGTGAACTACATGCAGGAGCCTGACCGATATATCCCTCACTATGCTGACACATTGAGTTTTGAGGACTATAAACTACGAATAGACGACCGGTTGTATGTATATGTCTATTCGCTGGACGAAAAAGTAATGGCAATGTACAATGCCGGCGGCACTAATGCTTCACAAATGCGCCAGCAGATGAACAACGGTGGCATGTACGGCAGTTACGATCTCTACACCTATCTGGTGGATGACGAGGGAAATATTGACTTCCCTACGATCGGAAAGGTGGCCGTACACGGGTTGACCACTCGTGAGGTGAAACACAAACTGGAAGAAGAGTTGGGTAAGTTGCTGGCCGATATTCCGGGATTCTCGACGGTGTCGGTGGAAGTGAATATCGTCAACCGATCGTTCTCCGTCATCGGTGCGCAGAGTGGCCGCTATACGATCAACAAGGAGAAATTGACTATCTTTGAGGCCCTAGCGATGGCCGGCGACCTGAAAGAGTTTAACAGCCGCAAAGAGATCAAGATCATACGTGAGATAGACGGCAAGACGACCATCAAGACCTTTGATGCCCGTTCGAAAGATATTATCAACTCGGAGTACTATTATGTAGAGCCCAATGATATAATCTATATCCGTCAGATTCCGGGTTATAGCTTCGGTATCAATCATGTCTCGACCGTCGTTGGTGTGACCGCAGCGACGATTTCGTTTGGTGCGTTCATCTACGCGATTGTGCAGACGGGTATTAATCACGTGAACAAACATAAAAAATAGGAGGCTACGCAATGAGAAAGATTTTTTTACTTGGAATCGTAGCCCTCATCCTATCGAGCTGCTACAGTCATAAAGTGATCGGTTACTTGCAGGAACCTACCAAGAGTAATCATCTGCCGGTGTACGACTCGGTACACTATGAGCCGTATCGTATACGCGTGAACGATGAGATCATCTATCGTCTGATCACTCTTGACGAGACCATCAGTAAGGCACTGGGAAGCAACAATTCATATGCTACCGGTCAGTATGCCAATTCCTATCGTGTCTATTCAGACGGTACGATAGATCTTCCTTTCCTGAAACCGGTGAAGGTGCAGGGGCTGACTGAGCAAGAGGCACAGGATACGTTGCGTGCTGCATTCCGTGAGATTATCCCCGATGCGGATGTGAAGTTGGCATTGTATAATAAGTATTTTTCGGTGGTTGGTGATGCTCGCGCGGGACAATATTATGTGTATCGGGAGAAGATGAACATCTTCCAGGCTTTGGCCATGACCGGCGACGTGATGAATAGTGGTGACCGTAGGCATATACGTATTGTTCGTCCTCGTGACGGCGGACAGGAACCGGAGGTGCTGGAATTTGATATACGTACCAATACGATCATCGATTCGAAATACTATTATATCTATCCGAATGATGTGATCTATGTAGCTCGTACGAAGGGTAGTTTCTACAAGGTACAGAACTACTCGGCCTTTATCGGACTGATTACCAGCAGTGTGGCTCTGCTCACTTCGGTTCTGAACTATGTGGCAATCTTATATCAATAGACTATGAATAACAACAATCAATATTACGCCTCGGGCAATAATCAGTATTATCAGCCCGGCGGCAACAACGCTTACTACGGCGGCAACAATGCCTATTATGGAGGTAATAATGCATATTACCAGGGCAATCAGCAGTATTATCAGCAGGACCCCCAGCAAGAGAATCAGGAGGAGGAAGGCGCAGTCAATTTCAATCCGGTGGAGTGGTTATTTACCTTCTTGCACTATTGGTACTTGTTTGTGATTGGTCTGGCGATTGCCTTAGGTCTGGCAATGCTGAAGAATCGTCGTTGGATTCCGTCATACTACTCACAAGGTACGATTATCATCAAGGAGAGCAGCACCTATGGCGGCTCGGCTACTATGTTGATGCAGGGATTTGTGGCAGACCCCGGCCTGAAGAATGTGAACAACCAGATGATCATGTTGGGTTCGTACGACTTGATCAGTCGTGTGGTGGATTCGTTACCATTTATGGAAACGGAGTATATCACACAGGGGCGTTTCAAGACGCGTCAATTGTACCGTCAGACACCTATTCTGGTGGAGCACCATCGGATTGATCCGAAAGCCTTTGGATCGTTGTTCCAAGTCTCTTTTCGTCGTGACGGCTCTTTGCAGATCACATCTACCGATGAGGGACTGCCGCTTGAGGTAAATGCCCATTATGGCGAACCCGTGCATTGTGACCTATTCGACATCGTCATCTGGCCAACCGAACTGATGGTCAACAGCGGCAAGATATACTTCCGTTTCCGCACGCACGAATCGCTGGTGGATGAGTTCATGAGTCGTCTGCAACTCTCGTTTGTCACCGAGGGATCAACAGTACTGGCCCTCTCGTTGGTCAGCGAGACCCCGCAACGTGATTGTGAGTTTATTGACAAGTTGGCGGCTATCTATCTTCTGCAGAACCTGGAGCAAAAGAATGAGGTGGCAGAGAACTCTATCAAGTTCATCAACGAGCAGTTGGAAGCCTTGCAGGCTTCGTTGCAGGTGAGTGAAGGTGCTATGACGGATTTCCGTCAAGAAAACAAATTCGTGGATGTCAACTCTTATGCCGGCCAGTTGATGAGCCGCGTGGCTGAGTATGACCAGAAGAACATGGAACTGCGTCTGCGTGAGACCTATTTTGACTACCTGATCAATTATATCCACCAGAATATTGAGACCGGAGCGGTGATTGCTCCTACCTCATTAGGATTGAACGAACCGATGCTGATGGGGCTCGTGCAGCAACTCAATGACTTGCGTCTCCAACGCGGAGAGTTGACTGACAAGAACGTTTATTATGCCAAGTTTACCAAGGATATAGAGAACGTCAAGACGGCTATCGAAGAGGTAGTGAGCTCCATGCGTGCATCGCTTGAGATAGAGAAACAAGACCTGAAGGAGCGCTATAGTGAGGTAGAGCGCGCCATCAAGCAGTTGCCGGAGAAAGAGTTGCAGATGGTGGCTATCGAGCGTAACTATCGCATTGACGACAACTATTACACCTTCTTCCTGCAGAAACGTGCAGAGGCCGAGATACAGAAAGCGTCTAATACGCCGGACAACTCCATTATGGACAAGGCTCGTACGACGGCGATCATGAATTCGAAAGCCAAGCAGAAGACGACAACCACATATCTGTTTGTCGGATTCCTGATTCCGGCGATATTGATCATATTAAGCGAGTTGCTTAACAATAAGATGCGTTCGCCTAAGGATGTGACCAAATTACGTCGCTTCCGTCTGATCGGTACTTTGCGCCATGCAAGAAGTCAGAACCCGACGCTGGTGCGTGCTTCGCCTCGATGCAGTTATGCAGAGATGCTACGTGCTATCCGTACGCGACTAGAGTTTATCTTGCGTCGCAAGGACAAAATGGTTGTTTGTATCACTTCCACGGAGTCCGGTGATGGTAAGACATTCCTTTCTACCAACTTGGCTGCCTTGTATGCCATGACCGGAAGGAAGACGCTACTGATCGACTTCGACCTCCGTAAACCGAATATTCACACGAAGTTGGGCCTGGAGAACGGTAATGGTATGTCCAACTACCTCATCGGCGATTGCGAATTGGAGGATATTCTGGTGAAAGATACACCGTTTGGCTTCGACTTTGTGCGTGCCGGTACGATTCCGCCTAACCCGGGTGAGTTGGTGCATGTGGATAAGTTGGCGCTGTTCGTACAGCAGATGCGCGAGCAATATGACTTCATCGTCATGGATACTTCGCCTATTGGATTGGTGCCGGATGCTTATGCTTTGATTGAGCAGAGTGATATATGTCTATACGTCATCCGTTGTATGCAGACCAACAAGTCGTTCTGCAAGCAGACCTTGGATCAGATGACCGAAGTGGTAGAGAACTCTGAGAAGGTACAGTTGATTCTATCGGATATTCCGACCGAAGGACGTCACTCGTATGGCTCGGGTTACGGTTACGGTTACGGTGGTTATGGCGGTTACGGTTACGGTCACCTGGGTTATGGCGGCTACGGCGGCTATGGCTACGGTTACGGTGGACGCAAAGGTAGCAGTCGTTACGGCAAACTGTATGGTAAACTGTACGGCAAACTGGTCAAGGACGACAATGCCTATCGCTCCTACTACTATTATCATCACGAAGAGGATGATGAGGAGTCGACAGAGACAACAAAGACACCAAAGTCAACCACGAATGCTTAAAAACCGGAGGGGATGCAGAAATGCATCTCCTCTTTGGTTACCGGATGCATAAAACGAATCTCAGCCGCGTGTAGCAACAAGCGCGGGTGCGGCGCACCGCCATACAACCGGTCGCCAACGATAGGTGCATTCAGTCCTTCCGGATGAGCGGCATGGATGCGCAACTGATGGGTACGCCCGGTGCGGGGAAAGAAATCCACGAGTGCGGAGCCGTCTGCACGGCGTTCACGTACATGATAGTCGGTCTCTGCGCTCTTGCCGTGCTCGCGATGGACCATTTGCCGGGGTCTATCGAATGGATCTGGCAGCAAGGGAAGGTCAATCATCCCTTCATCCTTCATTCCTGCCATGTCTGCCCCTTTCACAACGGCCTCGTAACGTTTGAGGATATCGCGCCGTTGAAAATATGCCTGTAGGGTGCGATACACCTCCGGCGTCTTGGCCAGCACCAGCAGACCACTTGTGTCTTGATCTAAGCGATGGGCCGCTAGCAGTATATCTTTTGTTCCCCGCTCCGACAATATATCTGCCACGCATACCTCTCCTGTCTTGCCCGGCACAGAAAGAATACCGGCAGGCTTGTTGATGACCATCAACCATTCGTCTTCAAAAATTGTTTCTATCGGATCTAGAGAGTATGACGACAGAGTGGGGAGGAAGGCGTCTCCTAACATCCAGCGTAGTATGGGACGGCATTTACCCGAACATGGCTGATAGAAACAGCCCTCACGGCGCAATTCATTCTTAGGTGGTGCCCCCATCCAGAATTCAGCCAAGGCTATCGGATGCCAGTGATGGGAAAAAGCGTACTGCAGTAGTTTTGGGGCGCAGCACTCACCTGCACCGGACGGCGGCAGGCTCTCACTGGTTTTCCGTCGGGAGGCAAACCAATCTTCGGCAGGTATGATAGGTTTCTCTGCGGCGAAGATATCCAATAGGTTTTTCTTCTCTCCCTCTTTGTTGAGCAAGTTGTACTCTGCAAACAACAGGCGTTGCAGTCGCTGCGATTCCAATTTGTCCTTCCCGATTGGCATGGCGGATGGAGCATAGACGGGCGGCACATACCCCTCAAGAAAATAACTACCATCCAGCATTGCAGAGAAAGCAGCAATGGTATGCGTCTCATCTGAAGTACCATCCGTATATACCAGCACACCAAACATCTTTCCTTGTCGATGCAGTTCACTCTCCGGATGCATGCGCATGTACTCACGTACGCGCACCATCACCTCTTCTGCCGCTTTCTGTGCAATGGGGTGTGGAGGGAGGATATATGGATTATACATACAGAATCTGTGGGTTAGGTATGGAAGATCTTTATGTCTTCACTAATTTGCCTCCGAAGGTCGTCTAAAGAACCAAAACTACGCTCTTCGCGAACACGCCGCTCAAATAATACGGTGAGATGTTGACCGTATAAATCACCTGTCCAGTCTGGGATATGCAGTTCTATTGTCTCACGGGTATTACCTACTGTGGGATTCGTGCCAATATTGAGTATGCCATTCAATGGTTGCTCGGAGCATGGCAAGAGTACCTGCACTTGGTAAACTCCGGACAGCGGGATGAGTTGTAGGTGCTCATCCGGGTGGATGTTTGCCGTTGGAAAACCGATTGTTCTCCCGATGGCATTTCCGTGTTCAATATAGCCGGATAGCGAGTAGGGGCGGCCCAGCAGGGCATTGGCTTGATGGATGTCGCCTTGTGTCAAGGCGTGGCGAATCTCAGTAGAAGAGATATGTTGCGATGCGTCAGTATACTCGTTCAGTGTCAGCACGTCGATGCCTTCCTTCATGCCAACACACCGGTACTGCTCCTGCGTACGCAGTCGATCACTGCCGAATCGATGGTCATAACCCATCAACAGAGCAGTCACCTGTTCATCTTGATGCAGCTTGTGCATAAAAGCCGCTGCAGTAAGGGTGTGTATAGAGGCAAAATCGATTACCTCAGGCATTATGCCGCTGGACGCTTCTATCAGAGCGATGCGTTCGTCGGTGGGAGTAATCAACTCAGGTTGAAAAGAAGGGTACAAAACCGCTCTAGGGTGCTGACGGAAGGTAATGATCATCGGTGCTAATCCGCGCATCTGAGCGAGTTTTCGTAATTGATCAAACAAATAACGATGGCCAAGGTGGACACCATCGAAGAATCCTATAGTGGCAATCTTACTCATGCTGGTAGCAGCCTGCATCAGGGCGGACGTTCAGCCTGGATACGCCCAGACGGTCTGTAGGATAAAGTTGGGCTGTCAGACTATCCGCAATACCGATGGCCGGACTCATCGAATCGAGTTGAAAATTATAATAGACGTATTCCTTGTAACGATAGAACGTGTTGCGAAATACCTCAGCGGTGTCGGTTGCTTGCCAATAGGTGTTTTCCGCAGCGTGTGGCAAAGCCAGCGTGTCCGTTTTGAGATAGTTGCCAAGGAAGGTGCCTGGATAATACTGATCGAAAGGCGTGGCCACAACCAGTTGATTAGGCAACCAACCCGTGATGATACTATTATAGAATGAAGTGTTGGTTGCGGGTTTGGTCTTGCTTAGATTATCAATAAACACTGCCGCTGCGTCCTCTTTGGGTGTTGCCTGAATGCGAATGTTGGTGTAGCCGTAGTAGGAGGCCACGGTAGAATGCACAAACTCATGCATTCCTCCCGAACAATACACGCAGTAAGACGCACAGTTGCTAATCTCCGAATTGGTAATCAATGCGTCTGTGTGTATCAGCACGAGTCCGTAGAGGGCATGGTTATGAATGCGACAGCCGTCCATACGCAGTTGCGGTAGATCCTCGTTGCGTTCACTGTAGCAATATAAACCAATATTGCCGGACAATATATCTACATATGACAGCTGATATTGCACATTGGCTTGCTCAGTTATCAGGTAGAGACCGTTCCAGCTACCCGAAGCATATCGATAGGGTACACTGTCAAACAGGCGATCAAGCCGATCACCACATATCACTACGGGGGCAACCTGCGTACCTTCGGCCGTCACATTCCCCAATGCGTACAGACAAGCACCGTTGTGCATATATAGCGTAGCGCCGGCATCTATCGTCAGATCGCCTTGTATGATCAGCGTATCGGTAATCAAATAGGGCTTGTCTGCGGTAAAGTGGGCATTTGCTAAATATTGCTTTCCGCCTTGCTTGCCCAAGCGCGTCACGTCTTGCCCCCAAGCCTCAAGGGTCACCTCTTGCGTGCGGCCAGTCGTCATGTGGAATGAGAGTTTATCACTCACCAATACGGGAGTGTTCTGATGGGTAGGATCAATGTCGACACGCACGAACACAAACAGACTGTCACCTCCATCCAACTGCAGATGAGTCAGGTGCTCCAGTTGTTGCTCGCCATCCACATTTACGCGAAAAGCCGTGCCTTCCGCAAGCGTCACACGATCAATCAGGAGCGCTTGCGCATTGCGGTTGTAGACCATCAACTGCAAGGTGGCACTGCCTTGCTCGGTAAATACTGTATCAAATCGCAGGGTGTCGTGTGAGAACTGCAGTATGCAAGTGGGATCGTCAGTCACTCTATATTGACTACAACCGACGAATAAGCATGCTAATACTATAAAAAGGAGGAATTTGCGCATTATTCGAAGTTAAAAGTCAGACATATACAGTGGTTACTCAACCGACTGATGGCGTTGGTGTAAAAAGCGTCTTGTGGTGCCAGTTCCATACGACCTTCCACGGGACATAGTTGATTGGCAAAGCCGATGCGATAGGTAATCTCCGGACAGAACTTAAACCACTGAAAATACAGATCCACACCGAATCCTATTTCGCAGAAATAGTCTGTCAGGTTCAATAGTATTGGTTTCTCGTGGTCGCGGCTCACATTGAAACTCACGCCACCACCAGCAATCACATAAGGACGGTAGTTCCCCTCACGCGCAGCCGACCACTTCAGGTACAGCGGCAGATAAATGGGTATAGCCAGCACATCCACCTTCGATCCGTTGCCCGGTGTACCTTCTACCTTTGCGCCCGACTCAGTCTTGTAGCTGAGAGTACGACTGCTAAATTGCATACCCGGACAAAAACGAAGGTTTAGATATTTGCACAAACGCAGATCACTGATAAAACCAACGTGGAAACCTGGCATCAGTGTACTCACACTGGCGTGATAGATTTCTGTCTTGCCAGTCAGTTCGTTCAGAATAGGCAGTTCAGAATCGGTCACACTGAAAGTGGAGAAGTTCACCCCCAACTGAAAACCGAAATGGATGATCTTATCGTCCACATACGGACGGTTCATTGCCCGTTGTGCATGCAGCAGACTGGGCGTAAACAACAGAACCGCCAATAGGCTATATATACTCTTTCTTTTCAAGGCTGTTAATAATCTGTATTACTGTTTCCGCTATCGTCAAAGTCATCACCGCCTCCGCTCATGTCATTATCCGGACGGCCGCGTTTACGGCCTTGCTGGTTACCGAAGTTATAAGTCAGTGTCAGACTGATGGAACGGCTATGCCAGCGGTTCTCACTGAATTGCCAGAAACCGTCTCCCCACGTAGTATTGCGTCGTGCACGACTGTCCAGCAGGTCACGCACGTTGAGTGCCAATGCCAACTGCTTGTTGAGGAACGTATGGCGCAAACCCAAGTCGATTGAGTAACTGTGACTGGTTGTTCCCTGAGCCACCACGCGCGGAGAGCGGTAGCGGGCACTGATCTGACCGCTGAAATTTTTGGTGAACATAAATTGTGCGTTCAGGCGAACCGAAGCTGCGAAGATGTTCTGCTGGGGAAGATCGATGTGGATGGACTGACCTTGGTGGTTCAGTGTCTGATCGACGGCCGCAATATTGTTCCAGTAGAAGTTGGCACTGGTGGTCAGTTGCAACAGTTCACCGAACAGACGGTTCTTTGCCACAACTTCTACACCCAATTCCTGACGAGTGGATACATTGAAATATGTATTCTTCATCACTGGGTTGGTCGGATCGGATGTGTCCATGTACTTCACATTTTGCACCGCACCTTCACGATATTTCCAGAAAACACCTGCGGAGAGCGTATGTCGTTCCCAGGTCTTGAGGTAATTCAGTTCCAGGTTGTTGGAGTAGGCAGGTAGCAAGTCAACGTTACCGTAACTGATGTTGGTGGAGTCGCTGAAGTCCATGCGCGGATTGATCTGGTGTCCCCACGGACGGTTCACACGGCGGGTATAGTTGAGTTGTAACTCATGGCCGTTTCCGAAATCATAACTGATGTATGCACTAGGAAAAACCTGGAAATAAGCGGTATCTTTCTTTCCCTCTATGCCGGCATACGAGTCTTGTATATTGCCGTTGTTATCCTTGTAATAGGACTCCAGATGACGCATGTAGTATTCGCCACGCAGACCAACTTGTATAGACAATCTATCCCAGAACCGATTGCCGTACGTGATATAAAGCGCATGGTTTTGTGTCAGGCCGTGGAAGTCAGCAAAGTATGGGTACAACTCACCGATATGCGAACCATCTGCATAGTTGTTGTGCGCATCCGCATTGCTCTTACTCCAGTTGCGTGTATAGTCGTAACCGGCTTCCAGACGACTTTGCGGTGTCGGTTTCCATTCGTAGTCTGCTTTGATTTCAATGCCTTGATCCTTGCTGTTACTACTCTGATCCTGATAGGTGGTGTCCCCGTTCTCTGCCTGAGCGTAATCGGTCTGCATGTTAAAACCGAAGTTGTTGTATGTCCCGCTAAGCATCAACTGATGGTTATCCAACTTAAAGGTGTAGTCCAAGGTGACATTTCCTCCGGGGTGCGAACCAATGCTGCTTTGATCGCGCGTATAGTCGCGCACCACTGTACCGTCAGGCAGCGTCATTAGATAGGTGCGATGGTTGGAGTTGCTCATCTTAAACACATTCGGCTCACTCACCATCCCAAAACCTGATACTCCCAGGGTGGAGTGTTCCGCCAGGCGGAAATTGAGGCCGGCACGGGCAAACATACCTCCACCTCGATGCGTCTGCTGTCCTTCTTGCGTTAGGTGACTCTCAATCAGCGTTGAGTCCAGTTCTTTCGAACCCGGGTTATTGCCCAGGTTGTAACGATCGGTCTTGCTGCCTCCGTTGCTGATATGATAGCGATAACCCACGTTGAAGTAACCGTCCACCGGACCGGCATTGAAGTTGATGTTAAAGCCGAGGTTCGCTCCTGGGGGAACGTTCCACGGTGCTGCCAGCGAATAGTCCAGGCCGGCCTGCACTGATCCGTAGAAGCCTGCTTTGCGGTCTTTTTTCATCACCAGGTTGATGATACCTGATGTGCCTTCCGGTGAGAACTTTGCACTCGGATTGGTGATCAGCTCTATTTTCTCAATCGTTCCTGCCGGCATTTGTTGCAGCACTTGTCCGCGGTTTTCACTATTAAGTCCCGCCGGCTTACCGTTGATCCAGATCTCTACATCCTCCGAGTTGCGCAGCGATATATTGCCTTCCTGATCCACATCCACCGATGGTATATTCTCCAGCACATCCGTCACGCTGGCACCTGCCGATGCTATGTTCTGATCAACTGTGAACACCTTCTTGTCCAATTCGAAGCGCATTGACGATCCTTGTCCCACTACTTCTACGTCCTGCAGTTGATGGGCATCTTCCTTGAGTTGGATACGCCCCATGTTCACGTCTTTCCCGGCTACTGTGATCTCTCGTTTCTGCTCGCTGTAGCCCATGAACGATACCACTACCGTATATTGTCCGTCTTTCAGTTCAAGACTGAAACCACCTGCCGCATCTGTGATCGTACCGCCTATAGGAGCCTGCTCATTGGACTTGAGCACACTCACATTGGCGAAATCAATCGGCTGCTTGGTGCCGTAGTCAATCACCTTTCCTGTCACTTGAGCCGCGTAGGTGCTCATTACTAGTGCTAGTAGCACTATGATGCTAACTATTTTTTTCATAAATTATCCAATGGACAGCCAGCCCGTAGCCTGCTGTTCCTTTACCTATTATGCTCTGCGCGCATACGCCTGTAAGCAGACTGGTCTGCCGGAATGGCTCACGCTTGGTAATATCACTGATGTGCACTTCAACTACTGGTACATCACACTCTTCCACCGCGTCACGCAGTGCAACACTCGTATGACTGTAGCCTCCGGCATTCAGTACGATGCCATCGCCATCGAAGTCTTGTATCCGGTCAATCAGGTCCCCCTCGTGGTTTGACTGATAGTACACCAGATGCAAGTCCGGCCAGTTTTGCTGAATGTCCAGCAAAATCTGTGCCATCGACTTCGTACCGTACAACTCGGGCTTGCGTTGTCCGAGGCGGTTTAGATTAGGACCGTTGAGTATTAAGATCTTCATCGTGCGCCATTCACAGCCAGCAGGAACTCATCATTATCCTCGGTGCGCTCCATGTAGCTCTTCAGTTTCTCCATTGCCTCCTGGCCGCTCATGTCGCTCAGTTGCTTGCGTATCTGCCACATCCTACTTAGCACATCCGCCGGCAGCAGCAAGTCGTCGCGACGCGTACTCGAGGCAGGGATGTCTACGGCAGGGAAGATACGACGGTTCGACAACTTACGGTCCAGCTGCAACTCCATATTACCTGTTCCCTTGAATTCTTCAAAGATCAGGTCGTCCATCTTACTGCCGGTCTCGGTCAGCGCAGTGGCAATGATGGTCAGACTACCGCCGTTCTCGATATTACGGGCTGCACCGAAGAACCGTTTGGGTTTATGCAGTGCTTGTGCCTCTACACCACCACTCAATACCTTACCGCTGGAAGGTGCAACGGTGTTATACGCACGTGCCAGACGAGTGATGGAGTCGAGTAGGATTACTACGTCATGACCACTCTCAACCAGTCGTTTGGCTTTCTCATGTACAATATTTGCTACCTTCACATGGTTTTCTGCCGGTTCGTCGAATGTCGAAGCAATCACCTCTGCATTGACGCTGCGCTGCATGTCAGTCACTTCCTCCGGGCGCTCGTCGATGAGCAGAATGATCATATATACCTCGGGGTTATTCTTCAGAATGGCATTGGCCAGTTCTTTGAGCAATACCGTCTTACCGGTCTTCGGTTGAGCCACGATCAGGCCGCGCTGACCCTTACCGATGGGGGCGAACAGGTCAATGATACGTACGCTGAGCGGATCGTTGTGACCTGTACAGAGTTTGAATTTCTGATCAGGGAAGAGTGGAATCAGGTTCTCAAAGGCTACCCGTTGCTTGGCTTTCTCTGGTGCCAAACCGTTGATGCGGATCACCTTGTCCATGGGGAAGTACTTGTCCGGCTGCGGGTTCACGCGGATGGAACATTCAATGGTGTCACCGGGCTTGAGGCCGTATTGACGCACTTGCTCTTTGCTCACATACACATCGTCCGGACTGCTCAGGTAGTTGTAGTCGGCCGAACGCAGAAAACCGTAGCCGTCAGGGGCACATTCCAGTGTACCCATAGCAATCACGTTCTCTCCCAGACTGGGTACCTCAAAAGCAGCATCTGCTTTGTTTACCGTCACGGTCTCTGCAGACTGCTGTGCCGGTTCTTCTGCCACGGGCTCTGCTGTCTTCTTCTTGCGTCCGCGTTTCTTGGGTGCTTCCGCTTGTGCAGGCTCGGTAGGCTGGGGTTGCTGTGCCGGCTCTTCTGCTACGGGCTCTGCTGCCTTTTTCTTGCGTCCGCGTTTCTTGGGCGCTTCCGCTTGTACAGGTGCAGCTGTAGGTGCACTCTCTTTGACTGCTTCCGCCTCGTTGATAGGCGCTAATGGCAGACGCGACTCTACGGCCTGTACCGTGCGGTTAGGTTTATGGTTATTGGCTTTCAGTTGTTCTTGCATCTCATCCATCTGTTCACGCTCCGTACCCACAGTGGCCAACACGTGTTCACTCTTCATGTTCGTTGTGTTGACCTTGGTACTGCTGCGGTTCACTCCGCGTATGCGTTCCCGCTTCGACGGTTTGCCTGCCGCCTCACGGGCTTCCTCTTTGGCTTGTACCACAGCCGCACGGTTGTCAGCCTGCGCATCGAGGATGGCATAACTGATCTCACGGATCGATTGGCTGCGACGCGGATGAAGTCCCATCTGTTCAGCAATTTCTCTCACTTGTTCGAGCGACATGCGCTCTAGTTTTTGTAATTCGTATCCCATATAGTTTTGATTGTTTATATCTATTTAGTACTTCCTCAATGAAGATGATAATGTTAATAAATTTCTACTATCTGTCTCTCCAGGCGATGTGTGATCTGCTTCTTGCTCAGCGGTTTCACTCCACTGGTCTGCAGGTCGGTCACGTGTTGTGTAGCGCGCACCAATACTGGTATCTCGCGTTTTTTGGTGCCGATGATATGTGCATCGGCAATCAGGTTTTTCTCTTTGATATATAGCCGTCCGTCGCGACGCTGATAGATCGTGTTGTAGTCCACAGAGGCACGCATCTTCTTCAGCCTGAATTTCTCTATTTGCGTTTCACCCATGTTAATGAGGTTGAGCAGTTGCAGTTGGTCGGCATTCAGCTTCACGCCAAACGGTATAGTGATCACTACATCCGCGTGCTCCGAGAAGCGGCGTACGGCATAGGTCCGTGAATCGACGATGTAATGGCGCTTGAAGGTGATCTTCAGACATCCCAGATATTTGCTGATGGTCTCGGTATGCGTCAGCACCGTCTCGCCTTCCGACTCATTGCTCACCCGCCAGTGTCGCAAGTCGTTCATCGCTTCCTCAAAGTTATGCCGCATGTTACCCATCTTAAACAGTGTACGATGCACCACCACGCCCGAATCGATGGCATTGACGGCTTTGCGCATGTATTTCTCTTTCTGCTTCTTCTCCAGTCGCTCCAGGCTCTGCCCAGCCAGTATTGTGTCGGCTTGTGCCCGTTTCTCGGCAGGGAAGAAGCGCTTGCAGTATTGTCCTTGCCACTGCACCGAGTCGTTGCCGTCTTTGCATTGCTCCGGCAGCACCACCACATTGGCAATCATCTGCTCCATGCCCCACGTACTGCCATCGCTCTGCATCGCTACGTCGCTCACCACCCGATATCGGGCATTGGGCGTGTCAAACTCCTCGCAGAGCTTGACGTACACGGCGTGCAGCAATGCCGCCATCTGTTTGCGTTTGTTGCGCTGCTTGCTGGCCTTTGCTGCCACCACGGTCTCTTCCAGTGCAATAGGCTGCTCGCGCAGAGTGATGACGTCTAGTTCGCTGGCAGCCACCTTTGCTTTCTCATAGCCGATAAAACTGATGATGACAGGACTGCTCTCGTCCAGCTCGGCTTCGAACACAAAGAAACCGGCATCATTGGTGGCTGTGCCCAATTCAGGGTATTGCTCCGGATACACTGTGGCATAACCGATGCCGAGCCCTTTCTCGTCTACCACCTGACCACGATACACAGTGCCGCTCAGGCTGAGGGCGCAACAGAGAAATACTATGAGTGAACCGAGACGCATGGTATTACCGTTTCTTATATTCTGCAAACGTGTATGCATATGGATTCGCCTCATCAGCTTCGTGTCGTTCGGCGGCCGTCTGTTGCCATACTTGCGGGTCTATCACGGGGAAGAACGTGTCGGCATCTTCCCAACTGTGGTGAATATGAGTGATATACAGTTTGTCGCACAGAGGCATCATCTGCCGGTAGATCATACCGCCACCGATGACGAAAGCCTCCTCGTCGGAGCGCACCAGTGCCAGTGCCTCAGGGATGGAGTAGGCGGCTTCTGCGCCTTCAAAGGTCTTGCCCGCTTGGTCGGTGATGACGATATTACGGCGGTTAGGCAGCGGATGGCGGGGCAGCGAGAAGAACGTACGCTCACCCATCAGCACCGTCTTTCCGCTCGTCACTTGCTTGAAGTGCTTCAGGTCGTTCGGCAGATGGCATAGCAAGTCGCCTTTCTTCCCGATCGCGTAATTCTCTGCTATAGCAACTATCAACGAAATCATTCTTAATTTTGAATTTTTAATTCTTAATTCTAAATTTTTTACACTGCCACCACGCCGGCTATATGTGGGTGAGGGTCATAACCTTCCAGCTTAAAGTCTTCGTATTGGAAGCCAAACAGATCCTTCACCTCGGGGTTGATCATCATCTGCGGCAGTTTGCGCGGTTCACGCGTCAATTGCAGACGTACCTGCTCCAGGTGGTTCAGATAGATATGTGCATCGCCCAGCGTGTGAATATAGTCACCCACCTTTAGTCCGGTCACTTGTGCCATCATCTGTAGCAGCAGGGCGTAACTGGCGATGTTAAAGGGTACTCCAAGGAAGATGTCGGCACTGCGCTGATACAATTGCAGCGACAGACGTCCGTCAGCTACGTAGAACTGAAACAGCGTGTGGCACGGTGGCAGAGCCATACGGTCTACCTCCGCTACGTTCCATGCACTGACAATCAGTCGGCGACTGTCAGGATTGGTCTTGATCTGTTCCACCACCTTGCTGATCTGGTCTATCGTACCACCGTTATAGTCCGGCCATGCACGCCACTGATGACCATAGACGGGGCCCAGTTCACCGTTCTCGTCGGCCCACTCATTCCAGATACGCACGCCGTGTTCCTGCAGATATTTCACGTTGGTGTCGCCCTGCAGGAACCACAACAACTCATAGATGATGGATTTCAGGTGCAGCTTCTTCGTTGTCAGCAGCGGAAAACCGTCTTCCAGGTGGAACCGCATCTGATGACCGAACACCGACAACGTACCTGTTCCGGTACGGTCATGCTTCTCCACACCTTCTTCCAGCACTCTTTTACATAAATCAAGGTATTGTTGCATAAAATTACCAATTACAAATTACCAATTACCAATCAATACAACTTATACGTTGTTTTCACTACCTTAAATTCCGTTCTACGGTTGATCTGGTTGCATATCTCCTGCTTGTCTGCCGGCAGCGAGAGGATGAAGGTCTCGTCCAGTGCCTGTTCTTGCGGGATAAACGGATAACGTGTGTGCAGCGCCTTGTCGGCCACCACAGGACGTTGCTTGCCGTAACCCACCGGCGTCAACCGCTCTCGCTCTATGCCGTGCTTGATCAGGAAGTCACAACAGCTCTGTGCACGTTTCTGCGACAACTCCTGGTTGAACTGTTCGTTACCCTTCATGTCGGTGTGTGCCGATAGTTCGATGGTGATATTGGGGTTGTCTTGCAGCAGTTTTACGAGGCTCAGCAGTTCTTCCTCTGAGGCTTTAGTCAACTCCCAACGACCGAACTCGTAGAAGATGTTGTTCATCGTCACAGGCCTGCTGATGGGGTTGAGCACGAAGTTCATCTCATAGGTCTTGCTGTCTTTCATGCCCAGCGTGTTCCATTGCTCTTTGCTGTTCAGATAACCGCGGGCTGTAACCAGCATGATATACTTGACGTCGCGTTTCAGTTTGATCTTGTATGTTCCGTCACGCCTTGCGTTCAGTTTGCTGTTTGTGCCGTCGCTGCCCACCAGACGCAGTTTGGCATCCGCCACCGGTTCGCCCTGCTCGTCCGTGATCAGTCCTTCGGCAATAAACTCCATCTCCGGTAGCCAGAAACGGTATATCTTGTCATATCCCTTCTTGTCGTTTCTGTTCGACGAGAAGAAACCGTTCTGCGTCATGCCGTCAAAGGTGATGCCGAAGTCATCGCCGTTGGTGTTGAACGGTGCGCCCAGGTTGTAAACCTCCCAAACGGTCGAATCGGTCACGGTGCTGTCTATAGTGGCTTTATACAGGTCCAGTCCTCCGTAGCCCGGGTGACCGTTGCTCGCAAAATACAGCGTACCGTCGGCATGCACGTACGGATACATCTCGTCCGCCGAAGTGTTGATAGAGGCGGGTAGGGGCTGTACGTTCACCCACTGGTCACTTTCCAGTTCTGCCATCCAGATATCTTTTCCGCCTTGTCCGCCGGCAGCGTCACTCACGAAATACAGCGTGTCACCGGTGTTGCTCAGTGCAGGGTGACCTACGGTGATCGAACTGTCTCGGAAGAGGATTACCTCTTGCGCCTCGCCCCACTCACCGCTGGCACGCTCACTCTTGCATATCTTTGCCCCGAGGTCTTTACCGTTGATGGGTTTCGAATAGGTGAAGTACATCGTACGGCCGTCACTCGAGAAGTTACATACACCCATCTCGGCTGAACCGCCTTGTTTGCTGTCGGTCGAGTCGTTCTTCTGCTCTCCGCTCTCGCTACCTTCACCTGTCAGTCCTTCTACCATCTCGATGTCCTCCCATTTGCCGGCGGCGTTCTGGCGCGTCTGGTAGAGTTGGAAGATCGGTTGTCCGGTCACGTTGCTCGGTCGCTTCAGGCTCTTCTTGCCGCCTTTCTGCTTCTCCTGACGGTTCGTGGTGAACATCAGCGCATCGCTTTGATTGCCTATAAACATCGGTGCGAAGTTACTTGTACGCTTCTGGTTAAACTCCTTCGCTTCAGCTACTTTATATCTGCTTGTTTGCTTCCGCCATTCGTCCATCTTCTGGCAGGCGTACTTACCGGCCTGCGCTACGTAGTTGTCGGGGTGTGACTGCAGGTAGAGTTCGTAACTCTTGGCGGCATCTTTGTATTTGCCTTGGTATTGCAGCACCTGTCCGGCGTGCAGAAAGATAGTCGAGTCCTGCAGATGGTATTTGCAGCGTAGTGCACTCTGATAGCAGTTAGCCGCACGCGGGTTATTGATCAGACGGTAACACTCGCCCTGACGATAAGCCACATAGCCTTTTAGTTGTCGCTCTTTCTTCATCGACAACCGGCCGTAACATTGCTTGTAGATGTCGCCGGCAATGTAATACTCGCCGATGGCGAACTTCTTGTCCGCCCGTTTGATACGCTGCTGAATAGAGCACCCGCTCAGACACAGCACAATGGACAATAGACAAAAGACTAATATGTGTTGAGAATTTCTCAATTCTTAATGCTTAATTTTCAGTTCTTAATTTCAGTCCAACTCATGCACCACCAGTCCGCTCCGCAGCTTCGGTTCAAACCACGTTGTCTTCGGTGGCATGATATTTCCTGAGTCGGCGATGTCGATGATCTGCTGCATGGTCACGGGGTAGAGGGCGAGTGCCATCTTCATCTCGCCGCTGTCCACTCTCCGTTCCAGTTCTCCCAGACCGCGTATACCGCCCACAAAGTCGATGCGTTTGTCGCTTCTTAGGTCTTTGATGCCGAGTATCTTGTCTAGAATCAGGTTGCTTGAGATAGTCACGTCCAGCACACCTATCGGATCTGCGTCATTGTAACGACCTTCCTTTGCCGTCAGCGAGTACCACTTCCCGCCTAAATACAACGAGAAATTATGCAAGCCTTTAGGCTTTACACCATTTTCACCATTAAGCGAAGCGTCACCATTATAACGTTTAACAATAAAATCCTCCTCGAGGGCCTTGATGAATTCCTCTTCCGTCAGCCCGTTCAGGTCCTTCACCACGCGGTTGTAGTCGATGATGTTGAGTTGGTTGTCCGGGAAGCACACCGCCATAAAGAACTCGTATTCGGGAACATCATTGAGCGACTTTGTCGCGCTCATTTCACCATTGAGCAGCTTTGCTGCGCTCATTTTCAGCTCGCAGCCGACTCTGGCGGCAGCGGCTGAACGGTGGTGTCCGTCTGCGATATACATGGCTGGAATCTCAGCAAAGATCTTTGTGATCTTTTCTATCGTCGCCTTGTCGTCAATCACCCAGAACGTGTGACGGAAGCCCTCAGGTGCTGCTACAAAATCATATTCCGGCTCTCCTTTGGTCACTTCTGCTACGATCTGATCGAGGTCATCGCGGTGAGGGTAGGCAAAGAACACCGGTTCCATGTTCGCATTCAGCGTACGCACATGTTTCATACGGTCTTCCTCTTTGTCGCGACGCGTCAACTCATGTTTCTTGATGCGTCCCTCCAGATAGTCATCCACCCATGCTCCTACCACCAGTCCGTACTGTGTCTTGTCTTGCTGACGGCTGATGGCTGACGGCTGACCGCCCAGAATGGTCTGCGCGTACACATAGTATTTCTCCTCTTGGTCTTGCACCAACCAGCCTTTCAGCTTAAAACGCTGGAATTGTTGTTTGGCTTCCGGATATACACGCGGGTCATGCTCATCCGTACCCGGCTCAAAATTGATCTCGGGTTTGATGATATGATACAGACTCATCTCATTGCCCGCAGCTTCTGTGCGTGCCTCTTCCGAGTTGAGCACGTCGTACGGACGACTGCTTACCTTTTCCACCAACTCCTTTGGCGGTCGTATACCACGAAACGGTTTGATTTTCATAACAATCTACAATTTATAATTTCCAATTTACAATCTACAAAGGCCTGTGGTAGTTTGGGTACGAATCACTACGGCGCTTTGTGAATTGTGAATTGTGAATTGTGCATTGTGCATTACGCTTTCTTCGGTTCAGAAGAAGCGTTCGAGCCCATCGAGCAACTACCGTTGAACACTGCACCCGGCTCTACGATCAGGGTCTTGGTCGCTACCTCGCCCTCTATATGTCCGCTGCTGCGGAGCGACAACTGCTGATGGCAGGTCACCTTGCCTTCCATCTGTCCCATGATCTCTGCCTGTTGGCAGATGATGGTACCTTTCACCTTACCGCTCTCGCCTATCACTACCTTACCGGTACATTTCAGTTCACCTTCAATCAGTCCGTCAATGCGGAAATCGCTGTCGGCAGCGATGTTACCTACGATCTTACTTCCTGCGGTCAGTGCATTAAACATCAGTCCGCTTTGTTTCTCATTTGCCATAATTATTCTTATTTTTTATATGTTCAGGGGAATGATTTCCTTATCAGTCATGGAAATCGGGCGCAAAATTACAAAAAATATTTCATATACGCAAGCGCGCATGAATTTTTTTTGTTTATTTTTTATTTCTTTGCGTTTGCATATGTCAATTTTTTGTTGTACTTTTGCAGTCGAAAACGATACGATTATGTCTGAACAAATTCTTCATATCACTTCTGCTGAGCAGGAGTCGCCGCAAATGGCCTTGGCGGAACATCTGCATGCCGGTTTTCCTTCGCCTGCAGCCGACAGCACAGAGCGCATTGACATCACACGCGAACTTGTTCGTCATCCTGAGACGACGTTTTATGCTCGCATCGAGGGTGATAGCATGCAGGACGCTGGTATCTTCAGTGGCGATCTGGTGGTCATCGATCGCTCGCTTCAGGCCGCTGATGGCGACTATGTGGCGGCGTATATCGACGGCGAGTTTACGGTCAAGGAGTTTCGTTCCGATCCATCCGGCCGGTGCGCTTGGCTTATTCCCCACAACGATGCTTATAGTCCCATCCGCGTGGATGAGGACAATGCCTTTGTTGTCTGGGGCGTCATCACCCATACCATCCATTCCGTCCGCCGTTAATCATGTACGCCCTCGTCGACTGCAACAATTTCTTCGTCAGTTGTGAACGGGTCTTCCGTCCCGACCTGCGCGACAAGCCCGTAGTGGTGCTGTCCGGCAACGACGGCTGTGTCGTCGCGCGCAGCAACGAGGTGAAGCAACTCGGCGTGAAGATGGGCGTGCCTTTCTATCAGATCAGGCCTCTCGCGGAGAAACATGGCATCGTTCATTTCTCCTCCAATTTCCCGCTCTACGGCGACCTCTCCTCGCGTATCATGCGTATCCTTAGTCGCTACACCGACGACTTGCAGCAGTATTCCATCGACGAGGCTTTTCTGGACCTCTCTTATCTCAGCAACGCGGCCGAAGCACGCACGCTTTGTCTGCGTATCCGCTCAGAGATAATGCACGGCATTGGCATCCCCGTCTCCATCGGCATAGCATCTACCAAGACGCTCTGTAAGGTGGCTTCCCACTACGCTAAACGCTATGCCGGCTATGCCGGTGTATGCGTGATCGATACGATGGACCAACGCACCAAGGCACTTGCCGCGTATCCTATCGACGAGGTATGGGGCATCGGTCGCCGGTCGGTAGCCAAACTCCAACTGAATGGCATTAAGACGGCCTTGGATTTTGTGAATCGTACACCCGCTTTTGCCAAGAACATCCTTCATCAGCCGGGCCTTAACACATGGCGCGAACTTAATGGCGAAGATTGTATCTCTGTGCGCGATTTGCCGGAGAAGCAGTCCATCACTTGCTCACGCACCTTCGCCCATGGTGTCACCGATCGCAGCCTGCTCGAACAGGCCATGGGGCGGTTCTGTGCCCGCGTGGCAGAAAAACTGCGCCGCCAGCATTCCGTCTGCCGCCAGATGATCGTCTTTGCCCATACCTCGCGCTTCCAGGAGCAGCAGTTTGTCATCCAGGCCACCGTCACTTTCTCCACGCCGACGGCTAACACACATGAGATGACGGAAGCCCTGCTGCGGGTGGTGCGCACCCAGTGGCGACCTGACACACCTTATAAACGCGCCGGAGTCATTGTGTTCAATGTCTCGCCCGACAACGGCGTACAGCAGTCACTCTTCGATGCTCGCGATCGACAACGCGACGAACGACTTCAGCAGGCGATCGATCGTATCAACACCCGCCATGGTCAAACAGCCATCGGTTTCACGCCGAATATACCTACCGAACAGGCTGCCTCGCTCTACGAAGTCGGTGCCAAGAGTCCTGCCTATACCACACGCCTCTCCGACATCATCACACTCAAATGTTAGAAGATTTACTAACGAGACATTATCGAGACCGAATCGAGACTGGATCGAGATCAGAACGAGACCGGAACGTATCATACCCATACTTATATATACTTATAGTATATATGGCGTGATTTTAGAAAATTGCTGATTTTGTGTTTAATAGCGGATGTGATGCACAAAATGAAATAAAAAATGCGCGCGCTCTTGCATATATCAAATATTTATTGTAATTTTGCAGCGGAAATGTAGTTTGTAAGAAATTTGCAAATAACTATATTGTATAATTAACCAAATTTATTAACTAAAAATTTTTATCTATTATGAAGAAATTTTTTGCATTTGTAGCTGCTGCGCTCGTAGCGTTCGGCTTCGCATCTTGCAACAAGAATGATGGCCCCAGCGCAGGTGGCTTCGACATCACGGTAGGTGAGGTATCTTACAACGCTGCTCAAGTAACCGTTACTCCTACTGACACGGCTGCTGCTTATTTCTTCAGCTATGTTAGCACGGATGATCTCGCTTACTATGAGATGACTATCGAAGAGTACGCTGCTGACGACATGGAGTGGTATCCTGAGCAAGGATATACCTTTGCTGAACTCGCTCGTTATGGCGCGATGACATTCAACATCACCTCGCTTACTGCAGAGACCGAGTATTATGTGTATGCATTTGCCTTCAACGACAAGTTTGAGATCCTTAGCGACGTTGTTTATCGTAAGTTCACAACTCCGAAGATAGAGATCGTAGGTGAAGAGGCTCTCTATCTGAGCGATGCACAGTACGCTTGGGCTTACTACGCTGACTACTCTATGGGCCTGCTCCAGATTTTTGGCGTTGATGTTGCCAAGGACAGCTTGATATTCTCTACCGCGCTCTATACGGGCGAGCAAGCTGCCGGTACATACACCGAGGAGGATATGTATGAGCCCTATGCTGATTACGGATACACCAACTACTACAACTATCTGTACAATGAAGAGTTGGACCTGAGCTTCGAGACTTTGACACTGGCTGCATCGGTTAATGCTGACTCGACCCTTAACTTCAGCGGTAGCGTAATTGCTGATAATGCTACCAAGTACAACTTCTCTGCTGTAGCTACCAAATATGTAGCTGAGGAAGGCGAAGAAGAGGCTGCCCCCGCTGCTGCTGCCAAGAAAGTGGCTAAGAAAGCAGTTAAGAAATTGCCGGCTAAGCGCATCGCTCGCAAGTAATTTCTGATTACTTTACCAGACCAAAAGCTGCCTTTCGGGGCAGCTTTTTTTGTGCCTCTTATTTTGCGTTTCTGACAACCTGTAGTTATCAACAATTCTACGTTTTGGACAACTTTTCCTGTTGATAAATTTTGTAAACTATTGATTTGCAATGATATGACTAAAAGTTTTGGACAACTTTGTAAAATTTTTTTTGAAAAAAGTTGTCAAAAAATTTGCACAATCAAAATATTTGTAGTACTTTTGCACCCGATTTCAATGAACTATAGAAAATAATAGATAACAAACAATTTTTGTTTAATATTTTTTTAGTCCACGGAAAGCACAAACTATCAGAATCCGTACGTTTTTGTAGTACGGAGTTTTTTAGGACGCTTTGTAAATTGTCCATTGTAAATTGTGCATTCTGAAAATTTGACCTTGTCAAATAATCGTTCCCTTCGGGGCTAAGAATTGTGCATTATGAATTGTGAATTTTGAAAATTTGACTTTGTCAAATAATCGTGCCCTTTAGGGCTAAGAATTTTGAATTATAATACCTATATTATGGAAACTTATATCATAAAACGTGACGGTAAGAAGGAACTTTTTACCATCGACAAAATCAAAAATGCCATTTCTAAGGCATTCTTAGCAGTAGGTGCTTTTGCCACCGAGGAGACTCTCGGTGCTATCCTTTCGCACCTCAGAGTACGTAACGAAGCTACTGTGGAGGAGATTCAGAATCAGGTGGAGGTAGCTTTGATGGCCGAGGGCTACTATCAGGTGGCCAAAGCTTTTATTCTCTATCGCCAGGGACATAGCGAGGATCGTGACACGCAGCGTCGTCTGGACTTCATGATGAACTATGTTCAGGCCAGCAACGCTGCCGAGGGGTCGAAATTCGATGCCAACGCCAACGTGGAGCACAAGAACATCGCCACCCTCATCGGAGAGTTGCCTAAGCAGGGCTTCATCCGTCTCAACCGCCGTCTGCTCACCGAGCGTATCAAGCAGATGTACGGCAAGGAGCTGAGCGACCGTTACATGAGCCTGCTCAACCAGCACTTCATCTACAAGAACGACGAGACCAACCTCGCCAACTACTGTGCTTCTATCACTATGTATCCTTGGCTCATCGGTGGCACCAAGTCCATCGGTGGCAACGCTACGCCTCCGCGCAATCTCAAGTCTTTCTGCGGCGGGTTCATCAACATGGTCTTCATGGTCAGCTCCATGCTCTCAGGCGCGTGCGCTACGCCCGAGTTCCTTATGTATATGAACTACTTCATCGAGCAGGAGTACGGCGCCGACTATTTCAAGCGTGCTGACGAGGTAGTGGATCTCGGCCTCAAGCGTCGCACCATCGACAACATCATCTGCGACTTCTTCCAGCAGGTTGTTTACAGCCTCAACCAGCCTTCCGGCGCACGTAACTATCAGTCGGTGTTCTGGAACATCAGTTACTACGATCGCTACTATTTCGAGTCCCTCTTCGGCAATTTCTACTTCCCCAATGGCGAGCAACCCCACTGGGACAGCCTCAACTGGCTGCAGCGCCGCTTCATGCGCTGGTTCAACGAAGAGCGCACCCGTTCCGTCCTCACTTTCCCGGTAGAGACCATGGCTCTGCTGGCCGAGAACGGTGACATCAAGGATAAGGAGTACGCCGACTTCACGGCAGAGATGTATGCCGCCGGCCACTCGTTCTTCACCTATGTCAGCGACAATGCCGACTCCCTCTCCAGCTGCTGCCGTCTGCGCAACGAGATCACCGACAACGGCTTCAGCTACACCCTCGGTGCTGGTGGTGTATCCACGGGTTCCAAGTCCGTGCTCACTATCAACCTCAACCGCGCTATCCAGTACGCCGTACGCAACAACATCCCTTATCAGGCTTACGTCGAGGACATCGTCGACCTTATGCACAAAGTGCAGATGGCTTACAACGAGAACCTTAAGAATCTCCAGGAGAAGGGCATGCTGCCGCTGTTCGATGCCGGATATATCAACATCGGCCGTCAGTACCTCACTATCGGTGTCAACGGTCTTGTCGAGGCGGCTGAGTTCCTCGGACTCGAGATCAAGGACAGCCCTGAGTACGCACATTTCGTACAGGAGGTACTTGGTATCATCGAGAAGAAGAACAAGGAGTACCGCACCAAGGATGTGATGTTCAACTGCGAGATGATCCCTGCCGAGAACGTGGGCGTGAAGCATGCTAAGTGGGACCGCGAGGACGGCTATGTCGTACCGCGTGACTGCTACAACAGCTATTTCTACGTAGTAGAAGATACTTCGCTCAACGTGCTGGATAAGTTCCGTCTCCACGGCAAGCAGTACATCGAGCACCTCACCGGTGGTTCGGCGCTGCACTGCAACCTCGAGGAACACCTCTCCAAGGAGCAGTACCGTCAGCTGCTGCGCGTTGCGGCTATCGAAGGATGCAACTATTTCACCTTCAATATCCCCAATACGATCTGCAACGACTGCGGTCATATCGACAAGCGCTACCTCAAGGAGTGTCCTCACTGCCATAGCAAGAACGTGGACTACCTCACTCGCGTCATCGGATATATGAAGCGCGTTTCGAACTTCTCCGAGGCTCGCCAGAAAGAGGCCGCTCAGCGCTACTACGCCGAGAAGACCAAAGCCCCGAAATGCTAATTGTGAATTGTGCATTCTGAATTGTGAATTGAAGGTCGCATCCTACGATATTGTCTTCCAAGAGATTCCGGGCGAGGTAACACTCGCCCTGAATCTCTCCGGGTGTCCTTGTCACTGCCCGGGCTGTCATAGTCCGCATCTGGCAGATGACATCGGCGAAGTATTGGACGAGGAACTGTTGGACGGGCTGATTGCCCGTTACAAAGGCTTGATTACCTGCGTGGCGTTCATGGGCGGCGATGCAGAGCCGGATGAAGTTGCCCGTCTCGCCGCATACATAAAGCAATTACCAATCACCAATCACCAATCACCAATCAAAACAGCCTGGTACTCCGGCCGCCAACAAGCTCCCTTCCCTTTAGGGGAGGGCGGGGGAGAGGCTTCTTGTCCGTTTGATTATATCAAACTCGGCCCGTACATTGAGTCGCTTGGCGGACTCAAATCGCCGACAACCAACCAGCGCCTTTACAAGCGGGTAGGGGATGCATGGGAGGATATAACCTCTTCTTTTTGGAAAAAAACCTTTGAGTAGTCACTCAATATAGCTGCTTTAGCGACTGATCATACGTTTTTTTGAAAAAAATACTGCAAAAATTTGCGTATGTCAAAAAAAAGCAGTACTTTTGCATCCGCTTTCCGAAAATTAGGTTCTCTTGGGTCCTTCGGGGCCCCCGAAAATTTTAATTTTTGGGGAGAGCGAGATCATGGCGAAAGTTCATATGAGCGACGCGGTCGCGAATCGTACGGAGCCATAAATCGCGCGACATGGTGGTCTTAGCTCAGTTGGCAGAGCATCGGATTGTGGTTCCGAGTGTCGTGGGTTCGAGCCCCACATTCCACCCAAATCGCTGTAATTCAATGAGTTACAGCGATTTTTATGCCATTTTTTTTGACAAGCACAGCCAGAATACAGCCAGCAAGTCAAAAAAATCACTGCATTTTTTAGAGTATTATAGTTATTCGCCTAAAATATTAAAACGCTGCAAATCAACAACTTGCAGCGTTTTATCCGATAATTGTTACTTCAAAATCTCAAAGTGGTTCCGAGTGCCGCTTTTTTTTGTACATGGGCGAATATTATTGTACTTTTTCACGGTATTCGGTAGGTGAGATGCCAGTGTAATTCTTGAAGTACTTGCGGAAGGTAAATTGTTCTGGGAAGCCAAGTTGAGCGGCAACATCTTTGATTTGCGTGTCGGGTTGGCGAAGCAGGTTCTTGGCTTGGTTGATGGTGACCATGTTGATCCACTCCATTGGCGTGTAGCCCGATTCCTGCTTGATGATGTCCGCAAAATGACGCGGCGTGAGATTTTGCTTCTCGGCATAGTACTGTACCGAACGATGCTGACGATGATCAAGATTGAGTGCCACCAGAAAATGCAGCATCACTT
>Ga0310786_10000636_pt1 | contig 56243 bp, 62 predicted proteins | sample AusTroGonzalo_MG_FD_203881 | JGI IMG/M metagenome (GOLD analysis project Ga0310786, IMG submission 203881) | Bovine rumen microbial communities from tropical cattle in Woodstock, Queensland, Australia - Gonzalo_03 (v2) (version 2) | ecosystem: Host-associated > Mammals > Digestive system >...
TTCGCTCCCGTTGCCGCAGACCAGCGAGTAAACACTTGCCGGAATCATACCGGCGTATGGATTATGGTCTGCAACCATCCTGAACATACCCCGGAAAACTGCCCTTATCACAAACATCCGTAACCTATAAAGACAAGTATATGAAAAACAACAATCAACCCGCAAAACGCGATTCGTTTGCCAGTTCATTTGGTGTCCTGGTGGCCATGGCCGGATCGGCTGTAGGCCTGGGTAACCTTTGGCGTTTCCCTTACCTGGTAGGTGAGAACGGCGGAGCCGCCTTCATCCTCATCTACCTGGGATTCGTCATCCTGGCCGGCATGCCGGTGATGCTGGCCGAATTCATCATCGGCCGAAGGGGACAGGCCAGCGCCCGCGGAGCTTTCCAGAAACTGGCCCCAGGCACCCACTGGGGCATAGTGGGGGTCCTGGGCGTCATATGCTGCCTCTGCATCCTCTCGTTTTACTCGGTGGTGGGCGGCTGGTGCACGGAATACCTTTTCAAGTCTGTCTGTTTCGACTTTACCGAAGGAGATCCTGAGAACTTGAAGACCCTGTTCTCTTCTTTCTCCTCCTCTGTCTGGCTTCCTATCCTCTGCCACACCATCTTCCTGGCCCTTACGGCCGGGGTTGTTGTGGCCGGCATTCAGAATGGCATTGAGAAGTTCTCCAAGGTGATGATGCCGCTGCTTTTCCTCATTATCATCGGCATTGCCATCCGTTCCATGACCCTTCCCGGCAGCGGCTCCGGCCTCCGCTTCCTTTTCGAGCCCAACTGGTCCAAGGTGACGTCGCAAACTTTCCTGGCAGCTTTGGGACAGGCCTTCTTCTCGCTGTCGCTGGGTTCCTGCATGGTGGTTACCTATGCGTCCTATGTAAAGAAGGATGCCAACATCATCTCGCTGAGTACCCAGACGGCTGTGGCGGATACGCTCTTTGCCATCATTGCCGGCTGCGCCATCATGCCGGCCGTGTTCGCCTTCGGCATCAGCCCCGGCGAAGGTCCGGACCTGGTGTTTGTAACGCTGCCGCATATCTTCAGCCAGATGCCGCTGGGTGGCGTCATCGCCATCTTCTTCTTTGTGGCGCTGCTGCTGGCCGCCCTCACCTCGTCCATTTCCATGCTGGAAGTAATTGTAGCCTTCTGCATCGAACAGTTCAAGATGAAACGCAAGGCGGCCGTGATTGTGGGCTTCGTCTTTATCTGGATTCTGGGCTGCCTCTGCTCCCTGTCTATGGGTCCGCTTAGCAACTGGAAGATTCTGGGCAAAACCATCTTCGACTTATTCGACTTCATTTCGGCCGACTTCCTAATGCTCATTGGTGGACTGCTGATTGTTCTCTTTGCAGGGTGGAAGCTGGGTAAGGCAACCGTATTTGACGAGATCACCAACGGCGGAACTCATCCCGTTCCCGCCTGGCTGCTGAAAACCATCCTCTTCCTCATCCGCTTCGTGGCTCCCGCAGCCCTCCTCGCCATCGCCATCTTCCAAATTCACGAATAGACACGCTTTCTGTCACACAATATTAAAGATTACGAGAGACCTGCCGCAGGCGACAAACTCTACATCACCGGCACGAACATCCAAGGTGTATTGGATATTCAGGAATTTATATGGGTGGACAACGTCATCTTCTCAGGCGACCTGTACTACACGGGAGAAGGTTATCCGGCCGCCGACCTTCCGCTGAACGCTACGCTGGTGCACTGTCTGGGGCTGTATTGATAAGCCTGAACTTTGACCTGATGAAAAGGAGAAAAAAGAAGTCATAATGCCCTCTGGATGTACCATTGGTGCATTTTTGGTGCAACTTTTTTCAGCTTAAAAATAAGAAAAACCCTTTCTGACATCATTCAGGAAGGGTTTTTGATTTTGTTGAAGCGGAGAGGACGAGATTCCGCTGCGCCACTTCGTGGCTTGCGCTATCTCTTGCCCTCCCGGGGGGCCGGTCAAGGCAAATGAGCATCACGGCCACTTTGTGGCCTTGGGTGCTTTTTGCCGCCTGCACTTATGCAAGCGAGCTTGCAACGGGCAGGCATCAAAAAAAGCACCGCAGCTCTGCTGCGATGCTCATTTGCTTTGCGGAGAGGACGAGATTCGAACTCGTGGTACGGTTACCCGTACGGCAGTTTAGCAAACTGCTGGTTTCAGCCACTCACCCACCTCTCCTGAATCCCGGGTGTTTGGTGATGCCAAAGCCATTAGGGAAGGCAAAGGTACAACAAATTTTTATTTCTCCAAAAACACGATCCCAAATTTCTATGGATATTTTTCTTAATTTTGCAGCGGACGGTGGTGCCCTTCCCGGGAGTCTTCCCGCAGGGCTCAATAGGGAATCCGGTGCGAATCCGGGACTGTGCCCGCAGCTGTGTAACCCTCCAACGGCTCCGAATCCAACGCCATTGAAGCCACTGCGCTTCGAGAAGGCCGGAGCCCGGGGAAGTCAGAAGACCTGCCACCGTCAAGTTTAACTTCAGGGCTCGGGGACAAGTCCGGGGGGAAACGTAAATCTTATCTTTCTATGAAAAAAGCAGTCTTGCTTTTGCTTTGCGCTGCGCTGGCGTTTACCGCGTGTGACATTTATCCGGTAGAGCCGGTGGTACAACCTTCTAAAGATGCCGACCTGGACGGGCAGGAAGTGGACGTAACAGGTCTTGGGACTGATGCGAAGAAGATCTTCGTCCTGAACGAAGGCGGTATGGGAGCCAACAATGCCACGCTGGACTTTCTCCGTATGTCTGACGGTATCTACGTCACGGGCGCGTTCAAGAAGATGAATCCCAATGTGGGCGCGGGCCTGGGCGACGTTGGCAACGACATCGCCGTCCGGGGAAACGAGGTCTGGATCGTAGTGAACAACTCCGGCATCGTGGAGGTACTGTCGGCAAAAGATGAAACCGAAATCGCCGTGATCACCATCCCCACGCCAAGGAACATCGCCTTTGACGACAACTACGCCTATGTCAGTTCCTGGGCCGGAGCCTATGCGGAATATGGCAGCGACTATTCCATCAAGGATTACTCCAACCCCAAGGGACGGGTATATCGCATCAATCTCAAGACCAAAACGCTGGACGGCAAGACCGTGGAAGTCGGCTATCAGCCCGAAGGGCTCGCCCTGCGCAACGGCAAACTGTATGTCGCCAACTCCGGCGGCATCGCCAGTTCCCTCCCCCCTTCCTATGCCTACGACAACAGCGTCAGCGTCATCAATACCGCTTCGTTCAGCCTCGAAAAGACGCTGGAAGTGCAGGTAAATCTGAAAAATGTCTGGTTCGACGGCAGTTCGGACCTCTATGTGAGCAGCCTCGGCGATTATTACAGCACCCATTCCGGCATCTATCGGATTGATGCGCAGGAGACCGTCACCCATATAGGGGATTACGTCAGCGTCGCTGCGATGTTCGACGGCACCCTGTACTGCATCGGGAACGCACAGGAATTCGATTTCTACACGACGGAACGGAGCTGGAAGGGCTGGAAATGCAAGGGTGGCGCCGTTTCCGAATGGCCTGTCTCCATCGGCAGCGGGACGCCTTACGGCCTTACCGTGCTCAGTAGCGATGCCTGCCTGATCGGCGATGCGGGCGATTATTTCAATCCCGGCACCGTCAGCCTTTACAGGCAGGGCAGCAAACTCTGGAGCGTCAACGCCGGCGTCTGCCCCGGGCACTTCGCCCTCTGGTAGTGCGTAATGCCGCTGCCATAGCCTTTCTTCTGCTTGCCGTGTCCGTCCCGTTGCAGGCACAGGAAGCAGATACCCTGGCGGCCGCACACATCCTTGCCGCCAGGGAGTTGCCCGTCATCCGGGCCTCCGAAGAAGTGAAATTGTCGGAAGCCGTGGCCGTTCCGCAGGCCGTGGCGGACGTATTGCGGCGCTTTACCGGAGTACAGGTCAAGGACTACGGCGGAGTGGGCGGGCTCAAGACCGTGAATGTCCGGAGCCTCGGGAGCGAGCATATCGGCATCTTCATCGACGGCATCCAGGTGGACAATGCCCAGAACATGCAGGTAGATCTCGGACGCTTCTCCACGGACGGGCTGGGGACGGTATCGCTCTATAACGGGCAGAAAACCCGGCGGCTCCAGAGCGCGAAGGAATATACTTCGGGCGCATCCGTCCACCTCGAAAGCCAAAGGCCCGTCCTGCCGGACGGATTCAATTTCCTGGCACGCCTGCGGGGCGGCTACTTCGGCACGGTGAATCCTTCCTTCCAATGGGATCAGGCGGCGGGCGCGCTGACTTTCCGCACGAGCGCAGAGTTCCTGGCCAGCAACGGGCAGTACAGATTCCCCTATTTCGATGAAGGGATGCTGCTGCGCGAAAACAGCGACATTATGAGCGCACGCATCGAGACGCAACTTTTTGCCACTGTCCGCGGAGGGGAACTGCGGCTGCGGCTCTACGGCTACGGCTCCGAAAGGGGCTTCCCGGGACCTGTAATCCGAAAGGGCACAGGACTGCCCTTCAGTGCCGAACGGCAGGCGGACCAGGACCTGGCCGCACAGGGAAGTTGGCAGCAGGACTGGAATGAGCATTACGCCACCGCCCTGCGCTTCAAATACGCCAATAATTATACGCATTACAACACCCATCCGGAAAAGAATCCTGCGGCCTTGCCCTACGACCTGCATTACCGTCAGCAGTCCGTTTACGGGTCTTTTGTCCATTCCTTTGTCCCCTCCTGGTCGCATCTGGCGCTGGATCTGGCGACGGACCTGCAGTGGAACGCCCTGGACGCCGATGCGGGCCTGTCCGTGACGCCGCAGCGGCTGTGCTTCATCGGGGCGCTCGCCGCCCGGCTCGTCTGGGAAAAATTCCGCGCCGCTGCACACATCGGCTACCTGGGAGCCTGGGACTGGTTTACGCGTACGCAACCCGGAGCCTGGGACAAGGAGAATGCGTTCAGGGACGCCTGGATGCCGTCCCTCAGCCTTTTCTATGCTCCCCTTCCCTGGCTGGAACTGGACGCCTTCGTCAAGCGCAGTTTCCGGCTTCCTTCTTTCAATGACCTCTATTACAGGACGATAGGCAACTCCGACCTGAGCCCGGAATCCGCCCTGCAGACCGGGATCGACCTGCGCCTCAAGGCAACGGCGGGGCCCTGGACAGGAGAACTTCGCCTTTCGCCCTACTATAACCGCGTGGACCAGAAAATCGTCGCCATTCCCACCGCGTCGCAGTTCCGCTGGACGATGCTGAACATCGGCAAGGTGGACATCGGCGGGCTGGAGGCCAGGGCGGAAGGGAGCTACGCCCGGGGCGACTGGACGCTGCTGGCAACGCTGCGCTATACCTTCCAGCGGGCGGTGGACCACAGCGATGCGGGAAGCGCCACCTGGGGCAACCAGATTCCCTACATCCCGCTGCACAGCGGCTCCGTCGATTTTTCCCTCCTCTGGCGGAAGTGGAGTTTTAGTTGGAATACTGTCCTTACCGGCGGCCGCTGGTCCCGTACGGCCAATACCGACGATTATTACATCGCTCCCTGGAGCACGACGGACGTTTCGCTCGCCCGCACCATCCGTTTCCGGACCCCGAAAGGCCGCAGCCGTGCGCCGGAAATGTCCCTCGCCCTCAACTTGAACAATATTTTCAATCAATATTACCAGATCGTGCAGGGCTACCCTATGCCCGGCTTCAATTTAACGGCATCGGCCCAATTCCATTTCTGATATGATACTCAGTCTTTTATATGTCCTGCTTGCAGGCATCGCCCTCCCGGTGGGCGGTATCCAGATGCAATATTTATGGCGCAATCAGTTGGGCGACGTGTACAGCCTGGGGCTGGGCAGCGCCGCCTGCCTGGGCGCCGCAGCCGCCACGATGACCGGCTGGTGTTCGCTCACCATCGGCAGTTTCATCTGCACGCTGGCCTGTACCCTGGTCTGCTTCTTCGTGACGCTGAAGGTCAATACCCAGCAACTCATCACCTTCGGCATCCTCTTCGGCACCTTTATCGGCTCGCTCGGCACGATCGTCGTAACGAACGCCCCCACGGGCGACCTGCTCAAGCAATACTATCTCTGGGGTGCGGCGAATTTCCGGCTGGAAGGAGTAACGACGGGCGATATCCTCTTCTCCCTGGCACTTTTCGCCATCGGCCTGGGCACGGCACTCTCCAAGGCCGGCACGCTGAACCGTCATTTCCTGGGCGAGATTGAAATCTGCAGCCTCGGGAAAGCCCTTCTGCTGCTGGCCATTATGTGCCTGGTAACCAGCGCAGTGAGCATCTGCGGCCCCATCGGCTTCATCTCCCTGGGCGTACCCAACCTGAGCCGCCTCATCTGCAAGGACACGGATATCCGCAAACACTACCTGATCAGCAGCGCGATGGGCGTGGGCCTGCTTCTGGTCACCTACCTCGTGGTCCAGTACGTCAACTTCGGCATCTACCTCCCCATCAGCGCCACGATGGCCATCCTCGCCCTGCCCCTGATGGCCCTCATCTTCATCAAAGGCAAATCCCCGGCGGAATAACGATATCCCCCAAAAAATACGCGATAGCGGGCGATAAGGTCAACTTACCCGTTGAAATAATTTTTCAACGGCACCTTGTGCATTACCTTTGCTCCACTGAATCTTAAAAAATGATTTATTATGAGTGGTACAAAGAAAACGGAAACGGGGTTGTTTCCCATCGGGATCAAAGAGGTGGAAAACAAAATCGCCGTCATTCGCGGCGTGCCGGTGATTGCTGACGCAGATGTCGCTGCACTCTATGGTGTTGAGACGAGACGCGTGAACGAGGCTGTTTGCAACAACCCGGGAAAGTTCCCTCCACACTACATGTTTGAATTGAGTGTGAACGAGTTGCAAAGTTTGCGGTCGAAAATTTCGACCACAAATGTATCTGTAAAGAGCCGCAGCACGACCAAAGTATTCTCAGAACGCGGGCTTTATATGCTGGCAACTATCTTAACTGGCGACCGGGCCCGGGAAGTGACCTTTGCCATTATTGAGACCTTCTATAAAGTGCGCAGCCTAAAGCGGGAATTAGTAGAATTACATAAAGAAACCGACAAAGATGTTCAAGAGAAAAAGATGAAGCATTTTGGAGAAGTCCTTACCGACATTGTGATGCCCGACCTGAAAACCTCCGAGACGGAATCCTCTCTGGAGATTAATTTCATCATAGGGAAAGTCAAGCACACGGTAAAGCGCGTACGGAATGAACATGATCCTTATCAATGACAACTATCCCAAGTATGTGATTTCCACGTCATCGCTCAAAAGTGAATGGATAGCGCAGCGGCGGAGATGCGCCTGTAGCGACGTTAGTGAGAGGGCCGGCAACGTTAGGGCACATTTACCCGGATAGGGTTGCGCAGCAACAAGTGCCCGTTGTTGCCGGCCCTCTCCCGGAGCGGAAGGGGCACTCCGCCCGGAGCAACGTGCTGCGCCAAATCTCCGGAAAAATTGCTACCTTTATGCCCTATGAAAAAGATTATTGTCCCTATTCTGATGGCTATGGCATCCCTCTCCTGGCAGGCCTGCGCACCGCAACTGCCGCAAACCCGCAAAGACGACACGGTCGATGAATACTTCGGCGTCAAGGTCGCCGATCCCTACCGCTGGCTCGAAGACGACAACTCCGATGAGACGGCCGCCTGGGTCAAGGCGCAGAACCGTGTCACGGAGCATTATCTGAAGCACCTGCCCGCAAGGGCCGGCCTCAAGACGCGGCTGCGCGAACTTTGCGACTACGAGCGCGTCGGGCTCCCCTCCCGCGAGAACAACGGCAAGTGGTACTGGTTCCGCAACAACGGGCTCCAGAACCAGAGCGTGTTCTACGAAGCGGATGCTCCGGACGGCGAGCCGCGCGTCCTGCTGGATCCCAATACCCTCTCCGAGGACGGGACCGTCGCCCTGAAAGGCATCTATTTCTCCCGCGACTGCCGCTATATGGCCTATTCGATTTCCCGCAGCGGCAGCGACTGGCAGGAATTCTATGTAATGGAGACCGAAAGCCGAAAACTGCTGGACGACCATATCCTCTGGGCCAAATTCTCCGGGGCCGCCTGGCGCGGGGACGGCTTCTACTACAGCGCCTACGACGCACCGGAGGGAGACGGACACGAATACAGTGTCAAGAACGAAGGGCACAAGATCTACTACCACCGCATCGGTACGCCGCAAAGCGAGGATGAACTGTTCTTCAGCAATCCCGCCGAGCCCCAGCGCTTCTATACGATGGAGACCAACGAGGAGGAGACCTTCGCCTATCTTTACGAGGATGGCGCCGACATAGGCAACAACCTCTACGTCAGGGATTTCCGCGACGATAAAGGCTTCATCCTGATGACCAGCGACATGAAGCACCGCAGCGGGGTCATCGAAAACGACGGCAACACGCTCTACATCTTCACCAACGACGGCGCGCCGATGAACCGCCTGATGTGCGCCGATGTCCGCCAGCCGCAAAGCCAATTCTGGAAACCGCTCATCGCGGAAAGCGACTGCGTGCTGGAAGGCGTCACTTTCGTCGCTGACAAGATCATTGCCTCTTATAGCAAGGACGCCACCACGCACGCCTGGCTCTGCGACCTGCAGGGCCGTCGGCTGCAGGAAATCGCCCTGCCCGGTGCCGGTACGGCCGGATTCACGGGCAAAAAGGGAGAATCCTGGTGCTACTATGCCTTCTCCTCGTTCACGGTGCCCGGCACCCAGTACCGCTTCGATCCCCAGACCGGGGAGAGCAGCCTGTTCCGCACGCCGGAGGTCGCTTTTGACGCCAATGCCTTCGAGACCGTCCAGGTCTTCTACCCGAGCAAGGACGGCACCCTGATCCCGATGTTCCTCACCTACAAAAAGGGACGGGAGAAGAACGGCAACAACCCTACCCTGCTCTACGGTTACGGCGGATTCGACATTTCCCTGCCCCCTGCATTCTCCTTCTCCATCATCCCCTTCCTGGAAAGCGGCGGCATCTATGCCCAGGCGAACCTGCGGGGCGGCGGTGAATACGGGGAAGCCTGGCATCTTGCCGGCACGAAGATGAACAAGCAGAATGTCTTTGACGATTTCATCGCGGCGGCGCGCTGGCTTATCGCCGAAGGCTGGACCAGCGAAAAGAAACTGGCCATCATGGGCGGCTCCAACGGCGGCCTGCTGGTCGGTGCGTGCATGACGCAGGCGCCGGAACTCTTTGCCGTCGCCATCCCGCGCGTCGGCGTAATGGACATGCTGCGCTATCACAAGTTCACCATCGGCTGGAACTGGGCTTCGGACTACGGCACCAGCGAAGAAAGCCAGGAGATGTTCGACTACCTGCTGGGCTACTCCCCCTTGCACAACTTACGGCCCGGCACGGTCTATCCCGCCACGCTGGTCACTACGGCGGACCACGACGACCGCGTCGTCCCCGCCCATTCCTTCAAGTTCGCGGCCACCCTGCAGGAGTGCAACGCAGGACCCGCCCCCTGTCTGATACGAATCGACACGAAGGCGGGCCACGGCGGGGGCAAGCCCATAGAAAAAGTCATTGAAGAGCAGGCGGATATCTACGCCTTCATCTTCAAGAATCTCGGAATGTAGTCTTTCCGTCCGCGGAATCGACCTCGATGACCGAATCCTTGTGGATGCGGCCTTCGAGGATTTCCCGTGCCAGCTGGTTCACCAGTTCACGCTGGATGAGCCGCTTGACCGGACGCGCGCCGAAGTCAGGGTCGTAGCCGTCCTCCGTCATACGGTCTTCGAAGGCCTGAGTGAAGGTCAGCCGCACGTTCTCGGCCTCCAGTTTCTGCTGGAGCAGCGTCATCTGGATCCGGACGATCTGCCGGATGTCATCGCGGGTCAGCGGGTCGAAGACCACGATCTCGTCGATACGGTTGATGAACTCCGGACGCATCCGCAGGCGCAGTTCCTCCTCCTTGAGGTTGGAGGTCATAATGAGAATCGTGTTCTTGAAGTCCACCGTACGGCCCTTGTTGTCGGTGAGCCGCCCGTCGTCCAGCACCTGCAACAGGATGTTGAACACGTCGGGATGGGCCTTCTCAATCTCATCCAGCAGGACCACCGAATAGGGTTTGCGGCGCACGGCTTCGGTCAGCTGGCCGCCCTCATCGTAGCCCACATAGCCCGGAGGCGCACCCACGAGCCGGCTGACGGTGTGGCTCTCCTGGTATTCGCTCATATCGATACGGGTCATCATCGATTCGTCGTTGAAGAGGAACTCCGCGAGCGCCTTCGCCAGTTCGGTCTTGCCGACGCCGGTGCTTCCGAGGAAAAGGAACGAGCCGATGGGACGGTGCTCGTTGCTCAGGCCCGCACGGTTGCGCCGCACGGCATCGGAAACGGCGCTGATGGCCTTGTCCTGCCCTACTACGCGCTTGTGCAGTTCAGCTTCCATCCGCAGCAGTTTTTCCTTCTCGCTTTCGAGCATGCGGTTGACCGGAATGCCGGTCCAGCGCGCCACGATCTCGGCGATATCGTTCGGGGTGACCGCTTCAGTGATGATGGGATCGGGAATGGCCGCCTGTTCCGCGGTCAGCTCGTCGATGCGCTTCTGCGCCTGCGCCATCTTACCGTAGCGCAGTTCCGCGACCTTGCCGTAATCGCCCGCCCGCTCGGCCGCCGCCGCATCGATGCGATAGCGCTCCATCTCCTGCCTTGCGGTCTGGATGCCGGAAAGGATGTCCTTTTCCTTCTCCCAGCGGCCCATCAGCCCCTTACGCTTCTCCTGCAGTTCCTTCAGTTCGCTGTCGATCTTTTCCATCTTCAGCGAAACGCCTTCGCGCTTGATGGCCTCCTTCTCGATTTCGAGCTGCCGGATGCGGCTGTTCAGTTCGTCGATGGGTTCCGGGACGGAATTCATTTCCAGACGGAGTTTGGAGGCCGCCTCGTCCACGAGGTCGATGGCCTTGTCCGGGAGGAAACGGTTGTTGATATAGCGGTGCGACAGGTTCACGGCCGCAATCAGCGCATCGTCCTCAATCTTTACCCGGTGATGGTTTTCGTATTTCTCTTTCAGGCCGCGCAGGATGGAAATGCTCTCCGCGGGACTGGGCTCATCCACCATCACCTTCTGGAAACGACGCTCCAGGGCCTTGTCCTGCTCGAAATATTTCTGGTACTCGTCCAGAGTGGTGGAACCGATGGTACGCAGTTCACCGCGCGCGAGCGCAGGTTTCAGGATATTGGACGCGTCCATCGCGCCGGAAGAGCGGCCCGCGCCCACGAGGGTATGGATCTCGTCGATGAAGAGGATGATCTTGCCTTCGCTCTCCACCACTTCCTTCACGACGCCCTTCAGCCTTTCCTCGAATTCCCCCTGATACTTGGCGCCTGCGATCAGCGCACCCATATCCAGGGAGAAGACCTTGCGGTCCTTCAGGTTCTCCGGGACCTGACCGTCCACGATCTTGGCGGCAATCCCTTCTGAGATGGCCGTCTTGCCTACGCCCGGTTCACCGACCAGGATCGGGTTGTTCTTGGTCCTTCGGGACAGGATCTGCAGGACCCGCCGGATTTCGTCATCGCGGCCGATGACCGGGTCCAGCTTCCCCTTCGACGCCGCCTCGTTCAGATCGATGGCGTACTTGCTTAAGAATTCATATTTATTTTCCATAGTCGTACAAATAAAAAAATCGTCCGCCGGATGTCCGGCAGACGACTGAAGGTCAAAATATGTTCCACTGACAAAATGTCAGCGGCAGGGAACTACTCCTCGGGGGCTGCTTCCTGGGCAGGTGCGGCCTGCTCGATGGGATCTGCAGGGAAGGCAGGCTGCTGCTCTTCGCTGACGTTCTCGATCTGGTCGGTCACATCGATATCCGTACCGGAGGTACCGGTCGTGAAGGAAGCGATGATGGAAACCGCGAGGATGAACGCCACGAGGCCCCAGGTCACTTTTTCAAGGATATCCGCCGTCTGGCGCACGCCGAAGGTCTGGTTTCCGGCGACAAAATTACTGGCCATGCCCTCGCCCTTGCCACTCTGGAGCAGGACGACGAGGATAAGGAGGATTGCCGCAAGGACAATCAGGATAGTCAAAATTGTAAAAACTGCATTCATGGCTGCAAAGTAAATACTTTTTTAGGGATATTGCAAAAAATTTGTCCGTGACCTACCATTGCGCGACCGTCGCGTTGAAGATATCGTCCACGATTTTCTGAATGATGTCCGTGCACAACTGATTCTCTACGGCATCCAGGGAATTGGTGGCGTCATAGTCGGCATAACCGGTGAAGGACTTGTTCTCAAAACCCTCTTCAGGGTACTTCCGGCTGACAAAAGTGATCTTGACGGTGACGGTCAGCCGGTTCTGGGCCGCGGTCTCCTGCGCCGAAATCGCCTGGGCCGCCACGTCGTAGCCGGTAATCTCGCCGCTGATCTCCAGGTCGCCGTCAAAGTCCACCTGCTCGAGCCGCGTCATCCGGCGGAAGGTCACCCGCAGCGTCTCGGTCAGGTCATTGCTCAGAGAGGGATTTACCTTCAGGGCCTTGTTCTCTATGTAATTGATGGTAATGGTCTTGACATCCGGCTGGATGGAAGTGCCGGAGAAAGAGTAAATACCGCAGGAGACGGCCAGGAGCAACAGGGCGGCAAGCGCGATCAGTATCCGGGGACGCATCATTTTCCTTTTTTTGCGGCGATGAGCCGGTAGATGGTACGGTCGGAGATTCCCAGTTCCGCCGCCGCCTGCTTTACGTTGCCGGCGTGCTTATCCAGCGTGCGGAGGATCATTTCCTCGCGCTGCTCCTTCATCGTCAGCGGGGTTTCCGGCACATTCTCGACGGTACGAGAAGGGGCTTCGGACTGCTCTTCCGGTTCTTCCTGCGGCGCCAGTTCGCGCACGGGGGCATGGCCGTTCTCCACGATATCGCGCAGACGGTCCACCTCCTGCTTGAGGTCGAGCAGCGCCTTGATGAACATCTGGCGGTCGTTTTGGCTCATGGAGCCCTCCGCGCTCGGGGAAGTCGGCACCGGCAGTACGGTCTCAGGCTCCGCGGGCATATGCCGCGCAATCGTGCGGGCATCGAGTTCGATGCGGTCGGAAAGCGGCGTGGCCGGCAGGGATTCCATCTGCGTCACCGCCTCGGCGAAGTTCTTGAGCTGCCGGATATTGCCCGGCCAGCGATAATTGGTGATCAGGCTGATCGCATCGTGCGTCAGGCTGACCTTGCGCAGGAAGTAGCGCTCCGAAAAATCGGAGGAGAACTTGCGGAAAAGGGTATAGATGTCCCCCTTGCGCTCGCGCAGGGGCGGCATGATGATCTTGATGGCGTTCAGGCGGTAAAGCAGGTCGCGGCGGAACTTGCCGGTGGCTACCGCGTGCTCCAGGTCCACGTTCGTCGCCGCGATGACGCGCACGTTGGTCTTCTGCACCCGGGACGAACCGACTTTCATGAATTCCCCGCTTTCCAGCACCCGCAGCAGCATGGCCTGGGTTTCGCGCGGAAGTTCGCCGATCTCATCGAGGAAAAGGGTGCCGCCGTCGGCTTCTTCGAAGTAGCCTTTGCGCTCGCCCACCGCTCCGGTGAACGAACCTTTTTCGTGCCCGAAGAGTTCGGCGTTGATGGTGCCTTCAGGAATCGCCCCGCAGTTCACCGGCAGGTATTTGCCGCCTTTGCGCAGGCTCCGGGAATGGATGATGCGCGGGATGACCTCCTTCCCCGTTCCGCTCTCGCCCTGAATCAGGACGGAGAGGTCCGAGGGAGCAATGGCGACGGCCGTCTCGAGGGCACGCCCCAGCGCCTCGTCGCTTCCGACGATGTTCCACTGGTTTTTCACCCGCTGAATTTCCTGAATATCCATAACTATGCTCAAAGCACGCAAAGTTAGGAATTTTTCTTTATCTTTGCATAAATTAACTTGTGCGTAATAAGATGAAATCTTCTTTTCGACTCCTTTTCGCGGCTGCGGCCGCCTGCGTCCTTCTCGCATCCTGCTCCAAATCTGTCGCCGAACAGATGAAGATGGCCCAGAAGGTAAACATCAGCTGCAACCCCGAGTTGCTTGAGGTCCGGGCCGGGCAGATTCCCGCCACCCTCACCGTCACCTACCCCAAGGGCTATTTCAACAAGTCCGCGGTGATGACCGTCACCCCCGTGCTGGTCTATGCCGGCGGCGAGGAGAAAGCCGCTCCCATCATCTACCAGGGAGAAAAGGTCAAGGACAATTACAAGGTCGCCGCGTGGGCGGGCGGAACCATCGTAGAGAAAGTCTCCTTCCCCTACAAGGAGGGTATGGAGAAATGCTATCTCGAACTGCGTTCCGTCATCCATCACGGAAAGAAGGATTTCGACATCCCCGCCGTCAAGGTGGCCGAGGGCTGCATCACCACCAGCCTGCTCGCCCGCACGGAGGGAGAATATAAATATAAGGAAGACGGCTATCAGGACATCCTGCACAAGAGTGCGGAAGGCCAGATTCTCTACGACGTCAACTCCGCCACCGTCAAGAAGAGCGAACTCGGCGGCGAATCCGTCACCGATTTCCAGGCCGCCCTCGCGCGCTATCAGAACGATGAACGCGCGACCGTGAAGGGCACGCAGATCGTCGCTTACGCTTCCCCCGAAGGCGGCGCCGAATACAACGCCCAACTCTCCGACAAGCGTGCCGAGAGCGCGGGCAAAGCCTGGGAGACCCTTTCGGGCGAGAAGGGCGCAGACGTTGACATGCGCAGCATCGGACAGGACTGGGAGGGATTCCAGGCCGCCGTCGCCGCTTCCGACCTTGAGGACAGGGACCTGATCCTGCGCGTGCTCGCGATGTACAGCGACCCGGCCGTCCGCGAAAGCGAAATCCGCAATATGTCGCAGGTATTCACCGAAATGAAGACCAAGGTCTTCCCCGCCCTGCGCCGTGCCCGCTTCATCGCCGATATCGAATACCGCAACTACAGCGACGAGGAACTGGCCGACATCGCCAAGAACAAACTGTACCTGCTCGACGAGAGCGCCCTGCTCCGCCTGGCCGCCCGTACGGATGATCCCAGCCGCAAATCGCTGCTCTACCGCATCGCCGCGGAAAGCTTTGACTCCGAGGCCGCCCGCTACAACAACCTTCTCTCCTCGCTGGACAACGGCGACCTGCCCATGGCCACCGAAAAGGCGAAGGAACTGAAAGTCTCCGACGGGGACGCTCTCAACGCCAAAGGCGTGGTCGAACTGCGCAAGGGGAACTTCGAGGAAGCCACCCTGCTCTTCAAGAAGTCCGGCACGCCGGAAGCACAGCAGAACCTCGGCGTCATCGACCTGCTCAACGGAGACTACAAGGCTGCCGCCGAAAAGTCCGAAGGCTTCAACAAAGCCCTCGCCCTGCTGCTCTGCGGCGAGTATGACAAGGCGGACGAAGCGCTCAGCGGAAAGAATCCGCAGAGCAACTACCTGCGCGCCGTCATCGCTGCCCGCCAGGGACGCAGCGCCGTCGCCCGCAAGTATCTGAATGCCGCCTGCGAGGCCGATCCCGCCTTGAAAAAACGCGCGGAAACGGACGTAGAGTTCGCAGCCATTGCGAATTAGAATTTTTCTTCGTATATTTGCAGCCCCAATTTTTGGGGCTTTTTTAATAAATAACAGATTTATAATCTTTTATGCCAACAATTCAACAACTGGTTCGCAAAGGACGCGAGGTCATCGAGGTCAAATCGAAGTCTCGTGCGCTGGATGCTTGCCCTCAGAAGCGTGGCGTATGCCTCAGGGTTTACACGACGACCCCCAAGAAACCTAACTCCGCTATGCGGAAGGTGGCCCGTGTTCGCCTGACCAACGCCAAAGAGGTCAATGCCTACATCCCGGGCGAAGGTCACAACCTCCAGGAGCACTCCATCGTGCTTGTTCGCGGAGGCCGTGTAAAGGACCTTCCCGGTGTACGTTACCACATCCTTAGAGGAGCCTTGGATACCGCCGGCGTAGAAGGCAGGACCCAGTCCCGTTCCCTCTATGGCGCCAAACGGCCCAAGAAGTAGTCTGAGGATTGTAAATCACTTTAATTTTCCAAAACAATGAGAAAAGCAAAGCCTAAGAAGAGGATTCTACTTCCTGATCCCAAGTTTCACGACACGCAGGTTACCCGCTTCGTGAACAACTTGATGCTGCAGGGGAAGAAGAGTATCGCGTATTCTATTTTTTACGATGCCATTGACATGGTAGGCGAGAAGATGAAAGATTCTGACAAGGCTCCTCTCGATATTTGGAGGAAGGCTCTCGAGAACGTCACCCCGCAGATCGAGGTGAAGTCCCGCCGTATCGGCGGAGCCAACTTCCAGGTGCCGACAGAGTTGCGCCCGGAGCGGAAGGTTTCTCTCTCGATGAAGAATATGATTACCTTCGCCCGCAAACGTTCCGGCCACTCCATGGCAGAAAAACTCTGTGCAGAGATTCTCGCCGCCTACAACAACGAAGGTGGCGCATTCAAGCGCAAGGAGGACATGCACAGGATGGCCGAGGCCAACAAGGCCTTCGCCCACTTCCGTTTTTAATCGGAACCCCTGATGGCGAAACGAGATCTTAAATATACGCGCAACATCGGCATCATGGCCCACATCGATGCCGGTAAGACGACGACATCCGAGCGTATCCTCTACTACACGGGCAAGACCCACAAGATCGGAGAAGTTCACGAAGGTGCCGCCACGATGGACTGGATGGTGCAGGAACAGGAGAGAGGGATTACCATCACCTCCGCCGCCACCACCGCCTTTTGGCACTATGCCGGGCAGACCTGGCAGATCAACCTCATCGACACTCCGGGTCACGTGGACTTCACCGTGGAGGTAGAGCGTTCGCTGCGCGTCCTGGACGGCACTATCGCAACTTTCTGTGCCGTCGGTCGTGTACAACCGCAGAGCGAGACGGTCTGGAGACAGGCCGACAAATACGGCGTCCCGAAAATTGCCTATGTCAACAAGATGGACAGGGTGGGCGCCGATTTCCTCGCTTGTGTCGAAGACATCCGGACCAAACTCGGCGCAAAGGCCGTTCCCCTCTGTCTCCCCATCGGTGCAGAGGAAAAGTTCCAGGGCATCGTCGACCTGATTTCCCTCAAGGCGATCTACTACAGCGCCGGCGAGGAACTCGTCAACTACGAGATCAAGGAGATTCCCGCGGACATGAAGGACAGCGCCGCCCTCTGGAGGGACAAACTCCTGGAGGCCGCCGCCGAGTGCGATGACTCCCTGATGGAGAAGTACTTCGAGAATCCCGACTCCCTGACGGAGGAAGAGATTATCGCGGCTCTCCGCAAAGGCACCATCGCCATGCAGATCGTACCCGCATGCTGCGGTTCTTCTTTCAAGAACAAAGGCGTGCAGTTCCTGCTGGATGCGGTAATGCGCTACCTCCCTTCCCCGCTGGACATCGGCAATACCAAGGCCACGGACCTCGATAGCGAGAAGGAAGTCCTGCTTCCTCCGACGGCGACGGCTCCGTTCTGCGGCCTGGTCTTCAAGATTGCCACCGACCCCTTCGTCGGACGGCTCGCTTACATCCGCGTCTATTCCGGTCATCTGGATGCCGGAACCTATGTGGTGAATTCGCGCACGGGACGCAAGGAACGCGTCGCCCGTCTCTATCAGATGCACTCCAACCACCAGAACCCCATCGAGTTCGTGGAGGCCGGAGACATCTGTGCGGCGGTCGGCTTCAAGGACCTGCGCACCGGCGACACCATCTGCGCGGAGAACAAGCGTTTCTCCCTCGAGTCGATGGAATTCCCCGATCCGGTTATCGGACTCGCGGTGGAGCCCAAGACCCAGGGCGATCTTGACAAACTCGGCATTGCCCTGTCGAAGCTCGCGGAAGAAGATCCCACTTTCACCGTCAAATCTGACAAGGAGACCGGCCAGACCGTCATCAGCGGAATGGGCGAACTCCATCTTGACATCATCGTCGACCGTCTGCGCCGGGAATTCGGCGTGGAGATCAACCAGGGTGCCCCCCAGGTCAACTACAAAGAGGCCATCACCACCAGCTTCCAGCACCGCGAGGTGTTCAAGAAGCAGACCGGCGGCCGCGGTAAGTTCGCTGACATCATCGTCGAGATCGGACCCGCGGACGAGGGCGTGAACGGCCTTCAGTTCGACAACCAGGTCAAGGGCGGCAATGTTCCCAAGGAATTTGTCCCCTCCGTCCAGAAGGGCTTCGAGGCCGCCATGGCCAACGGTGTCCTTGCCGGATACGAGGTACAGTCCCTGAAGGTAACGTTGCTCGACGGTTCCTACCATCCCGTGGACTCCGACCAGCTCTCCTTTGAACTGGCCGCCCGGATGGCGTTCCGTCACGCCTGCCCCAAGTGCAAGCCCGTGCTGCTCGAGCCCGTCATGAGCCTGGAGGTCGTTACCCCGGAAGATTATATGGGAGATATCGTCGGTGACCTGAACCGCCGCCGCGGCCAGATCGTGGCCATGGATTCCTCCGCCTCCGGTGCGAGGATCATCAAGGCCTTCGTTCCCCTCGCGGAGCAGTTCGGCTACGTGACGGTGCTGAGGACCCTGTCCTCCGGCCGTGCCACCAGTACGATGACCTTCGACCACTATGCGGAAGTTCCCGCGGCGATGGCCAAGGACATCGTGGAGAAGAGCGGTTACCGCGCCTCCTCCGACGATGAATAATGAACAAGTAAAAAACAATTGATATGAGCCAGAAAATCAGGATTAAACTCAAGTCTTTCGATCATATGCTCGTCGACAAGTCGGCGGCCAAGATCGTTGACACCGTGAAGGCTACCGGTGCGTCGGTGAACGGTCCCGTTCCCCTGCCCACCAACAAGAAGATTTTCACGGTCAACCGCTCCACCTTCGTCAACAAGAAGGCGCGTGAGCAGTTCGAGCTCGATTCTTACCGCAGGCTGCTCGATATCGAGGACTCCAACGCGAAGACCGTTGACGCCCTGATGAAACTTGAGCTGCCCTCCGGCGTGGAAGTCGAAATCAAGGTCTGAGACAGCTAGTAACGGACAACTTCAGGTCCTATAGCTCAGTTGGTTAGAGCACCTGACTCATAATCAGGGAGTCCCAGGTTCAAGCCCTGGTGGGACCACTAGCGGTTCTCAGAGTGACTTTAGAACAATTCGTAGATGCGGTGAACGCGGTGGTGTGGAGCCCCGCGCTCATCGTTTTGCTTATTGGCGCCGGATTGTATTTTTCCCTCCGGACCCGCTTCGTACAGGTTCGGAAGCTGCCCTTGATGGTGCGGCTGCTCTTCTCCAAAAACAAGAACGCTGACGGCAAGGGGGTTTCCTCCTTCCAGGCTTTCTGCCTGGCCCTCTCCGGACGCGTCGGTACCGGCAACATCGTCGGCGTGGCGACGGCCATCGCCATCGGCGGCCCCGGGGCCGTCTTCTGGATGTGGGTCATCGCATTCATCGGCGCCTCTACGGCCTTTATCGAATCTACCCTGGCGCAGCTCTATAAATTTCCGCACGCCAACGGCTGGCGCGGCGGTCCGTACAGTTATATTGAAAGGGGCCTCGGACAGCGCTGGCTGGGCATTCTCTTTGCCATCCTTACGGTAATCGGCTATGGCGTGCTGCTGGCAGCAGTACAAACCAACGGAACCGCCGGTGCCTTTGAAAACGCCTTTGGCATCCCGCCCCTCTGGTCGGGAGCAGGGGTTGTGCTTTTGCTGATTTTGGTCACCATAGGCGGACTCCGGAGAATCGCTAAAGTGGCCTCGGTAATTACACCGTTTATGGCCATTGCCTATGTCCTGATGGCAATCATCGTCATCTGCGCGCACATCGATACCGTACCTGGCGCCTTCGCGCTGATTTTCCGATCGGCGTTCGGTGCGGATCCGGTCTTCGGCGGAATGGTGGGAAGCGCCATCGCGATGGGCGTCAAGCGCGGGCTGTTCTCCAATGAAGCGGGACAGGGCGGCGGCGCCATCGTATCGGCCAGCGCCTCCGTCGATCAAAGTGCGAAGCAGGGGCTCGTGCAGGCTTTTTCCGTCTATATCGATACGCTGCTCGTCTGCACCGCCACTGCGCTGATGATTCTCTGCACGGGTACTTATACCACCGATATGGGCGGCAATTACGTCGCCTACACCCAAACGGCCATCGATACGGTCTTTTCAGGCTTCGGCAGCGGGTTCGTCGCCGTCTCCCTGGCCTTTTTCGCCTTCACTACGCTGATGGCCTATTATTTTTATGCGGAATCCAGCCTGTCCTACCTCTTTGAGACGAGGGGGCACAACGGAACAAAGGGCGAACGCATCGCCCTTTGGATTTATCGCGGATTTCTTTTTGCCGCCGTTCTGGGCGGCGCCTGCACACAGGCCGCCACGGCCTGGACCATCGGAGACATCGGCGTGGGTATCACCACCTGGATCAACGTCATCGCCCTGCTGATCCTCTGTCCTCAGGCTCTCAAAGCCCTGAAGGAGCTGGAGAAGACAAAATAGCATCCACCATACCGTAGTCCAGCGCTTCCTGCGCGGACATCCAGTAATCGCGGTCTGCATCGGCAAAGACCTTGTCATAGTCCTGGCCGCTGTGCTGTGCGATAAGGGAGATCAGTTCCTTGCGCGTCTTTTCGATTTCCTTGGCAGCGATCAGGATGTCCGAAGCCTGACCCTGCGCACCGCCGATGGGCTGATGGATCAGCACCCGGGAATGCGGGAGCGCAAGCCGCTTGCCCTTCTGACCGGCGCAGAGCAGCACCGAACCCATCGAAGCGGCCTGTCCCGTACAGATGGTCGATACGTCGCTGCGAATCAGTTGCATCGTGTCGTAGATGGCCAGTCCGCTGGAGACCTGTCCGCCGGGGCTGTTGATATACAACTTGATATCCGCCTTCGCATCCAGGGAGTCGAGGAAGAGCAGCTGGGCCATAATGATGTTCGCCACATCGTCGTCGATGGCCACGCCGAGAAAGATGATGCGGTCCATCATCAGGCGGCTGAACACGTCCATCTGCGCCACGTTCAGCGAACGTTCTTCGATGATCGTGGGGTTGATATAGCGGGAGACCGTCGTGGACGGAATGCCGCAGTGCCTGACGGCAAATTTTTCAAACTCGGTCATTTTATATAACTGGTCAAAACTTTCATCGAAGACTCAGGGATCAGGCAGAGATCATCCGCCGATGCGGGAATGAGTACGGTTTCGCCCTGACGGACCGCCACCGTCTCGCCATCCACCTGCAGGGAGCCCTCCCCTTCCAGGCACATCACCACCACGAAGGAATCGATTTCCGACAGGTCGCGGGCATAGGGCAGCGTCAGGTCATAGACCGAGGTCGTGAAGTAGCGGCAACTGACCAGTTCCACCTCCTCATTCTTCAGGGGCGTATAGGCCGTGCGGTAGTTATCGTACACCTTATAGTCGATGGCGTCCTTCGCCAGTTCCGTATGCAGCTGGCGAGGCTTTCCGTCCAGCCCGAGCCGGCCGTAATCGTACAGGCGATAGGTAATGTCCGAGGTCTGCTGGATCTCCGCGATGAAGCAGCCGCCGCAGATGGCGTGGATGCGGCCGGCGGGAAGGAAGAACACATCGCCCGGATGCACCTCGTGACGCGCCAGCACTTCGGTGATGCTGCCGTCGGCCACGCGCGCCGCGTATTCCTCAGGCGTGATGGACTTGGAAAGGCCTGCAAGCAGATGCGCTCCCTCCTGCGCGGCCACGACATACCACATCTCCGTCTTGCCCTTGGACCCGTTGTGACGCAGCGCGGCGAGTTCATCATTGGGATGCACCTGGATCGACAGGTCGCTGTGGGCGTCGATGAACTTGATCAGGAGCGGAAACTCGTCGCCGGTATTCTCATACACGTGCTTGCCCACGAGCTCTCCCTTGTACTCCTGCACCAGTTCCGCGATGGATTTTCCCGCCAGCGGGCCGTTCACCACCACGGACTCGTTACCCTTCACGCCGGAGAGTTCCCAACTCTCCCCGATATTCGTCTGTTCTGTCTCAATGCCCTTGTACGGGGCAATCGCGGTTCCGCCCCACACCAGGGACTTCAGAATCGCCTTAAACTTCAATGGATACAACATGCTCAAAGATACGAAAAATCTCAATCCCGAGCATTATACCTTGAAAAAATCAACCATCCCATCATTTCTCTTTCCGCACGCGCTTTACCGTATGCTTGACTTTTCCTATGACGAAGTTGATTTCCAGAGAGGACTCCGTCTCGGAGGTTTCCAGATCGGGCATCACGATATCCGAAAGGATTTCGCCAAAATGCTTCATCTTTTGTGCTTGAACAACTTTGTCGGTTTCATTATGCAATGCAACCAACTCGCGCTTCAGGCTGCGTACTTTATAGAAGGTCTCAATAATGGCAAAAGTCACCGAGCGTGCGCGTTCGCCATGCAAGATGGTAGCTAGCATATATAGGCCGCGTTCAGTGAAAACTTTTGTTGGCTTGCGGTTCATCAAGGACACATTTGTGGAGGAAAATTTCCTCCGCAAATTTTCCAACTCATTCATACTTAATTCAAACGCGTAGTCTGAAGGGAACTTTTCCGGGTTGTTGGCTACAGCTCGATTCACGTCTTTGGTCCCAACACCGTAGAGCGCCGCAACATCTGCGTCAGCAATCACCGGTACGCCGCGAATGACAGCGATTTTATTTTCCACCTCTTTGATGCCAATGGGGAACAACCCCGTTTCCATTTTCTTTGTACTACTCATAATATTTTTTTCAACGCTTAAGTTGAAATGACATTAAAAGACATCTTACATTCTGCCAGATGTCTTATATTTTTGCAACTACATTAAAAAAAACGCTATATTTGTTTCTGCATAGGCTTGTAAAAGCTTATGAGACATAGACAAATTAGCGTTTGCAATTTGCTCTGGCCGTGTAGGAACGTAGGAAATTCTTAAACAAGCAGGACAGCAGCAAGTCGTAAGTGCCCGCAGACAGACGCCATCTTTGGCGTCTCGCGGGCGTGACTTGTACCTGCTTTGGTTTCCTACGACCACTACCGGACAAGCCACGCCCGCGCTTTTGCCAAAAATCCTGGATTTTTGGCATTTTTACTGCCCTAAGGGCACCATTTTTCTTGAAAAACGGCCCTTTTCGGGAAAAGTACCGGCCTCCATGGAACGACTTGCCCGGAAGGACCCGCATACTTGCATTTTTGGCTCAAAAAATCAAATGGCAGGGTCCTATGGTCCCTCTCGGTTTAGAAAACTGGCCAATTTTATAAATCCCAGGGGCCTTTTGACGTCTTACCAGGCAATCCAACGAACACCGAAGCAAGACAATGTAGGCAGCCGCTTCCCGGAGAGACGGGGCCGGAGGGATTATTTGGAAGAATCTAAATTATCCGTATCTTTGCGGTCCATAACAAACCCACGGGGAAAGATTTGACTGCTTGCAACCCCGGTAAACGAAAAAAATGCTAAAATGAACTATCTCTTCACATCGGAGAGTGTCTCCGAAGGGCACCCTGACAAGGTTGCCGACCAGATTTCAGACGCCATTCTCGACGAATTCCTCCGCCAGGACCCGGAGTCCAAAGTCGCGTGCGAAACCTTCTGTACCTCAGGCCTGGTCATCGTAGGCGGAGAAGTCCGCTCCGAAGCCTGGGTAGACATCCAGGAAACCGCCCGCCGCGTCATTGAGAGAATCGGCTACAACAAGGCGGAATACGGCTTTGACGCCAGTTCCTGCGGCATCATCTCCACCATTCACGAGCAGAGCCCCGACATCAACCAGGGCGTCGTGCGCGAAAGGCCCGAAGAGCAGGGCGCCGGCGACCAGGGCATGATGTTCGGCTACGCCTGCCGGGAGACCGCGGAATATATGCCGCTGGCGCTCTCGCTCTCCCACAAACTGCTCAAACTGCTTGCCGACATCCGGCACAATGAGCCGCAACTGATGCCCTACCTGCGCCCGGACGCCAAAGCGCAGTTCACCATCGAATACAGCGAAGAGCGGAAGCCCCTGCGCATCCATACCATCGTCCTGAGCACGCAGCACGACGAATTCGGCAGCGAAGCCCAGATGCACGCCAAGATCGAGGCCGATGTCCGCACCGTCGTCCTTCCGAGGCTCATCGCGAGCCTGCCGGAGGCCACGGCGGCCCTCTTCGACGGCCAGTTCAAACTGCTGGTCAACCCTACCGGGAAGTTCGTCATCGGCGGCCCTGCCGGCGATACCGGTCTCACCGGCCGCAAGATCATCGTCGATACCTACGGCGGCAAGGGCGCACACGGCGGCGGCGCCTTCTCGGGGAAAGATCCCTCGAAAGTCGACCGCAGCGCTGCGTATGCCGCCCGCTACCTCGCCAAGAACCTCGTGGCCGCCGGCATCGCCGACGAATGCCTGGTGCAACTCGCCTATGCCATCGGCGTAGCGGAGCCGGTCAGCGTGTTCGTCGACACCTATGGCAGCGCAAGGCAGAAGGGACTGACGGACGGGGAAATCGCCCGCCGCATCAAAATGGCCTTTGACCTGCGTCCCGCCGCGATTATCGAAAAATTCGGACTCAAATCCCCGATCTTCGAACCGACGGCCGCCTACGGACATATGGGCCGTGAACCCTATGTACGGGACGGTATCCAGTTCTTCGGCTGGGAGAAAACCGACGCCGTGCAAAAAATTCGCGATTTATTTGCACAATAAAAAATAATGCTTACATTTGCAGCCGATGACACGCACGAACACTTTCTTCTGGTGGCGCCTGAACGAACTTTCCGGTCAGGCCCGTTTGGCGTAAGTGCGCGTGTAAGCATAAACTGAATTCAAGGACTGTCCGGAGCGATTTGGACAGTCATTTTTTTTGCAATTATATTTACTAACAATATTACTGTTATGAGAACCAAAAAATTTTTGCTCCCGGAGTCTGAGATTCCGACCCATTTCTTCAACATCCAGGCGGTGATGCCCAACAAGCCCCTCCCCTTCCTGCACCCGGCTACCAAACAGCCCCTCAAGCCGGAGGATCTCTATCCCATCTTCTGCAAGGCCTGCGCCGACCAGGAACTCAACCAGACGGATGTATGGATTCCCATCCCCGAGGCCGTGCGCGAGCAATATGCCGCCTACCGCTGCACCCCGCTCGTGCGGGCTTATGAACTGGAGAAGGCACTCGGCACTCCCGCCCATATCTATTTCAAGAATGAAAGCGTAAGCCCCGCCGGTTCCCATAAACTCAATTCTGCCATCGCGCAGGCCTACTACGCCAAGGAGCAAGGCGTTACCAATCTCACCACCGAGACGGGGGCCGGCCAGTGGGGCGGTGCACTGAGTTATGCCACCAAGAAGTTCGGCATTGACTGTGCGGTCTATATGGTCAAGGTCAGCTACGAGCAGAAGCCTTACCGCCGCTCCATCATGCAGACCTTCGGTGCAGCCATCACCCCCTCGCCGTCCATGTCCACCCGCGCCGGCAAGGACATCCTGACCCGCAACCCCAACGACCGCGGTTCCCTGGGCTGCGCCATCTCCGAAGCCATCGAACTGGCCGTCTCCACCCCCAACTGCAAGTATGCCCTGGGCAGCGTGCTGAACCACGTCTGCCTGCACCAGACCGTCATCGGACTGGAAGCGGAAAAACAGATGGAACTCGCCGGGGAGTACCCCGATATCGTGATCGCCTGCTTCGGCGGCGGCTCGAACTTCTCAGGCCTCGCCTTCCCCTTCATGCGCCACAACATCCTCGACGGCAAGAAGACGCGCTTCATCGCGGCGGAGCCTTTCTCCTGCCCGAAGCTTACCAAGGGCAAGTTCGAATATGACTTCGGTGACGAAGCGGGCATGACTCCCCTCCTCCCGATGTACACGCTCGGCCATACCTTCAAACCGGCCTCCATCCATGCGGGCGGCCTGCGCTACCACGGCGCCGGGGTCATCCTCAGCCAGCTGATGAAGGACGGCTATATGGAAGCCGTCGATATCGAACAGCTCGACTCCTTCAAGGCCGGTGTGCTCTTTGCGCAGACGGAAGGCATCATCCCCGCTCCCGAGAGCTGCCACGCCATCGCGGCAACCATCACCGAAGCGCTCAAGTGCAAGGAAAGCGGCGAGCAGAAGACCATTCTCTTCAATCTCTCCGGCCACGGATTCGTGGATATGGCTGCCTACGACAGCTACTTCTCCGGCGAGATGCAGAACTATCACGTATCCAGCGAGGATCTCGCGAAGTTCATGAAGAGCGCGGACGAGCTGAATCAGTAAAAAAGAAGATGATGACTACAGGAGGTCGGCGAGTTCGAGAACCAGGCGCTCGGTCTTTTCCCATCCCAGGCAGGGATCGGTGATGGACTTGCCATACACGTTCTCGCCGGCTTTCTGGCAGCCGTCCTCCAGATAGGACTCTATCATCAGACCTTTGACCAGAGGTGCTACAGTATCGCAATGGCGCATACTATGTAGCACCTCTTTTGCGATTCTCCCCTGCTCCATATAGTTCTTTCCGGAATTGGAATGGTTGCAGTCCACCAGCACGGCGGGATTCGCAAAATCGTGGGAGGCATACAGGTCGGCCAGGTGCCGCAGGTCCTCATAGTGGTAATTGGGGTGCGAGGTACCGTGATTGTCCACATAGCCGCGCAGGATGGCGTGGGCGAAAGGATTGCCCGCGCTCTGCACGTCCCAGTTGCGGTAGATGAAGTTGTGCGGATGCTGGGCCGCACTGATGGAGTTCATCATGACCGAGAGGTCGCCGCCGGTCGGGTTCTTCATACCCACGGGGATATCCAGGCCGCTCGCCACCAGGCGGTGCTGCTGGTTCTCCACGCTGCGCGCACCTACCGCAACATAACTCAGCAGGTCTGAAAGGAAGAGGTGGTTCTCCGGATAGAGCATCTCGTCAGCACAGGAGAAACCCGTCTCCAACAGTGCCCGCAGATGCAGTTTACGGATGGATACCAGCCCCTTGAACAGGTCCGGGCTGGTGTGCGGGTCCGGCTGATGGAGCATCCCCTTGTAGCCGGCGCCCGTCGTACGGGGTTTGTTGGTATAGATGCGCGGTACGATGACGATCTTGTCCGCCACCTTGTCCTGAAGCGGACGCAGGCGAGAAATATAGTCGATCACGGCATCTTCCCGGTCTGCCGAGCAGGGGCCGATCACCAGGAGGAACTTGCCTGATTCCCCGGACAGGGCATCCCTGACCGCCTTGTCATTCCGGCTCTTGGCTTCCAACCCCTCCGCCGTAACGGGGTACATCTGTTTAATCTCCTGCGGGCTGAACAACTCCCGCCTGAACTGCATATTCATCGGTTTATTCTATTTATCAAAAAAAGCCCGGCGCTCCGTAGAGAGCCGCATCATTTCCTTCAAAGTATCTGTATCATCGTTCTCGATGGCGGTCCTCAAACGCCCCAGCTGTCCGCTGAAAAGGTCGATCTGCCGCAACAGTTCCTCCTTGTTCTGGAGGAACAATTCGCTCCACATCTCCCCGTTGATCCGGGCGATGCGCGTAAGGTCCCGGAAAGAGTCGCCGGTATAGACGCTCAGATGCGCGGTATCCCGGCAGGTCATCAGCGACACGGCGATGCAGTGCGTCAGCTGGCTGAGGAAGCCAATCATCTCGTCATGCTTTTCCGGACTGAGCCGGGAAATGCGCGCGAAACCCAGCGTACGGCCGAGTTCCTCGCAAATCGCGATCGCCGCCTCCGTATTGGCAGCCGTCGGCGTGACGATATAGTTTGCGCCGCGGAAAATCCCGGCATCGGCATATTGCACACCGCTCAGTTCGCGACCGGCCATCGGATGTGCGCCGATAAACTCCAGGTCGCTCCGGAGCATCTTCTGCACGCGGTACACGACGCTGCCTTTCACGCCCGTGACATCCGTCAGCAGCGCACCGGGCCGCAGCAGCGACTGATACTGCTCCAGCCACTCCAGCAGCAGATGCGGGTACAGCGCAAAGACAACGATATCGTAGCCTCCGACGAAGTCCGCCGACGGCAGCGTCGTCCCTTCATCGATCATCCCCTGCTCCAGGGCATAACGCAGCGTCTCGGGCGAGCGCGTCACCGCGCCGACGCGATACCCCTTTTCCTTGAGGGCCAGGGCATAACTGCCGCCGATTAGCCCGAGGCCGACGATGAGTATTCTCTTATCCTTGTCCAACATATCTTTCCAAATAATCTACCGCCTGGGGCATGGGGCCGTCGTTATAGACCGACACGTCCGCCACGCTCCGGTAAACGGGGAGCCGCTGTTCGTAAAGTTGCCGCAGGGACTCCGGATCACGCGAGAGCGGTCTGTCCCCGGTGGGCATCAGCTTTTCCAGTTTGCGGTCCAGGAAGCAAAGGACCCCGTTCCGCTTGAGCGCCCGTACATTATCCGGGAACATGACCGTACCGCCGCCGGTGGAAATCACGATGCCCTGACGGGTCGAGACCTCCGCCACCGCTTCGGCTTCCAGCCTGCGGAAATAGGTCTCCCCGCCCTCAGCAAAAAGCGCTTCGATACTTTTGCCCGTGCGTTCGCGGACCAGCGCATCCGTATCGGCGAAAGCGCATCCCAGACGCGTGGCGAGCACTTTTCCTATGGTGCTTTTGCCGCTCGAGGGCATACCGCAGAGGACGATGTTGCGCTTTTTGTTCAGCAGTTTCCGGTAACTTTCTTCGAGAAGTGCAGGGTCGAGCGCTTGCCCCAGGAAGAGTTCTTCCGCGCGGAAGGCCTGGCCGACCAGCATATACAGTCCGCCCGCCGCCGGAATGCCGGCAGCCTGGGCATCGAGCACCAAGTTCGTGCGGATGGGGTTGTAAATACAGTCGAGCACCCCCGACAGATGGTCGAAACAGCCCAGGTCGACGGGAGACGAAGCTACATCGGGATACATTCCCACCGGCGTGCAGTTCATGAGGATATCGGCATCCGCATAGCACTCCGGCTCGGAAAGCGGCAACTGCTCCGGGGTCTTCGGTGTACGGACGGCAAAACGCAGTTCCGCCGCGCCCTCCGAACGCACGGCAGCAGCGACGGCGCTGGCCGCCCCGCCGGCTCCGAGAATCAGCACGGAAGCCCTCCGGAACGAAATGCCCGAGGAACGGGCCATCGCCAGGAAGCCGTCAAAATCAGTATTGTAGCCCGTCAGCCCTTCCGGCGTGCGGACGATGGTATTGACCGCTCCGGTCTGGCGCGCACTCTCGGAGAGATGGTCCAGGTAAGGGATGACCGCCTTCTTGTAGGGAATCGTCACATTCGCGCCCTTGAGGGGGAAGCTCCGCATGAAGGCCGGCAGTTCTTCCGGCGAAAGTTCCTGCAGGCCGTAGCCGGGCAGGCCGAGCAGGGCATGCAGCTCCGGCGAGAAGCTGTGCCCCAGATGTTCCCCGAGTAGCGCGTATTCCATCGATTTACGGCTTCAGATAATCTGTTCCGAAACGCAGGGCGAGCAGGTCGCAGAGCACGATGGCCACGAGGGCATCCACCACCGGGCAGATGCGCCGCACGATGGCCGGGTCGTGCCGGCCCTTGATCTCCAGGGTCTGGATTTCTCCCGTCCGGAGATTGACGCTCTGTTGCGGCTTCGAGATGGAAGGGGTCGGTTTGACCGCCGTATTGAAGAGGATGGGCATGCCGTTGGAAATGCCGCCGTTCACCCCGCCGCTATGATTGCTCAGCGTCACGACGCGGCCGTCTTTCAGGCCAAAGGCATCGTTTGCTTCGGAGCCTTTCTTGCCGGCGATGGCAAAGCCGTCGCCGAATTCCACGCCCTTTACGCCGCCCAGCGAAAAAAGCGCATTGGAAAGAATGCCCTCCACCGAGCCGAACCAGGGTTCGCCGACGCCGGCGGGAAAGCCGCAGACCGCCGTCTGAAGCACGCCGCCGACGGAATCCCCTTCCGCACGGGCCGCGGCGATCGCCTGGGTCATCTCCGTTGCGGCCGCTTCGTCAAGGACGGGAAAAGCCGCTCCTGCGAGCGTTTCAATATCCGCAGGAAGCGCAGCGAAAGGACGGTCCTCCACTCCGGCGCAGCGCAGGATATGCGTGCCTATGGCGATGCCCTTGGCCTTCAGCGCGCTGAGCGCGATGGCTCCTGCCGCCACGATACCGACCGTGATGCGGCCGCTGAAGTGTCCGCCGCCGCTGCGGTCCTCGAATCCGCCGTATTTGGCGGACGCGGCCCAATCGGCATGGGAAGGACGCGCCAGTTCCTGCAGAGCCTCATAATCGGCGCTGCGGACATCGGCATTGGGAATGAGGATGCAGAGGGGCGCACCGGTAGTAAGCCCTTCCTTGACGCCGCTGACGATGCGATAGGCATCCGCCTCGCGCCGCGCGGTATCCGTTACTCCGGCAGGACGGCGCCGGGCCAGTTGCGCCGCGAGGAAAGCCTCATCGACGGGGATGCCGGGAGCCAGTCCGTCCAGGACGGCGCAGATCTCGCTGCCGTGCGATTCCCCCGCCAGGGTGAGGATGACGCTTGTCCCTATGCTGTTTTTCATACGTTTCTGGTTTGATATGTCCCGACGAGTTTCAGGCGGTCACAGACCGTTTCCATCTGACGCATCAGGTCCCGGGCGTCTTCGCTGCCCGCGCCTCCTTCAAGTTCCGCAAAGAAGTAATGGTTCCACTTGGGACCCTTCAGGGGGCGGCTGTGCAGGTTGGTCATATTGAAACCGTGCGCGCCGATGATGTTCAGGATTTTCGCGAGGGCGCCCGCCTCATTGCGGACGGTAAAGACGAGGATGAAGCGCTCACCCGGAGCGGGAACGGCCGACATCGGCCCCTGGGCACGGGAAAAGACCGCAAAGCGGGTGCTGTTGGCACCGGAACTGTTGATATGCCTTTCCAGCACTTCCAGACCGTAAAGCCGGGCCGTTTCCAGCGAGGCCACCGCCGCGAGGCTCTTGTCGGAAGATTCGGACACCAGCCGGGCCGCATCGGCCGTACTGGCGCATTCCTGCTCTCCGAAGCCCTTCTCCCGAAGGTAAGGGGCGCACTGGGCGAGGGCCTGCGGATGGCTCAGGACCGTGCGGACGTCCGCCAGCGTAGTGCCGGGCAGGACCAGCAGGTTCTGCGTGATGTCCATCTCTGCCATCAGGTTGATGTGCAGGCTGCCCGTAAAGGCAAGGTCCATGACGCTGCCCACGTCGCCTGCGGAACTGTTTTCGATGGGAAGCAGCGCGACATCGCTCTCTCCCTGCTCGCAGGCGCGGTAGGCGCTCTCGAAATCGGCGAAGTCCAGTAATCCGGACTCGGGGAAGAGTTTGGCGGCGGCAATCTGGGCAAAGGCGCCCGGAACGCCGCAGTAGGAGACCTTCATCCCCTCCAGCAGGCGGCTCTGGTAGGCACGGGAAATGCCCATCATCTCCTTGAGGAAAAGCACGAAGTACTCGCGCAGCAACGGATCCCCGATGCGCGCGGCACCCGCGTCAATGACCTTCTTCTCCCGTTCTTCATCCAGAACGGGAAGGCCGTTTTCCTTCTTGTAGGCGAGAATCTTCTCGACAAGCCGCATCCGCGTCTCAAAGAGGGATGCAATTTGTTTGTCCACGGCATTGATTTCCTGCCGGGACGCTTCCAACTCGTTCATAACCAACCTTCTTTAGGGCTATGCTTCCGCCGTGAAGTCTTCTTTGCCGACGCCGCAGAGCGGGCAGGTCCAATCTTCAGGAAGTTCAGCAAAGGGCACGCCCTGCTCGGCATCGTCATAGACATAGCCGCAAATATTGCATACATACTTCATAGTACGCAAATGTATGAATATTTATTTTTCCTTGCAAGTGCCGCAGGCCTCGTGGAACATCTCGATGAGGGCGGCGATAGATTTGTCAATCTTGTACTGCTCAACGGATTCCGCGTACTTCCAGCGCATGGCCTCCAATTCCTCCGGATGGTCCAGCCACCAGTCGATGCGCTCGGCCAGCGCCTTGGGATCCCCGGCAGGGAAAAGGCTCCTGGAATCCAGGGCGAACTGGGGCGTGGCGGAAAGCGGGGCTTCAGCGATGATGGGCACCACGGCCTGCTGCATCGCTTCCAGCGCGGAAAGGCCTTCCACCTCCACCTTTGCGCAGTGGATGTAGAGGTCGGACTTCGCAGAAAGTTCCGTCAACTCGGCAAGGGTATGGAACGCAAACAGCGGACGATAGACCACGCTGCCCTCGTTGTAGATTTGGTCCGCCAGGGCCTTGATGGCTTTCTCTTCAGGTCCGCGGCCGGCGAAGTAAAGCTGGATCTGCTTTGCGTGCCGGCAGTAGCGCATGGACTTCAGCAGGGTGAACTGGTCTTTCTCGTTCGAAAGCCGTCCGATGCAGGTGACCATCCAGGGCTTTTCCGGATCCCTGACGGCATCCCGCTGGCGCAGGAGCGGGGCGGGAACGAGTCCGTTGGGAATCAGGTGCAACCGGGCCGTGAAATTGAACTTCTCCAGCCGCTCCAGCACATTGCGCGTGGGGCACTGGATGTCCGTACAGTGATTGAAAACCAGATCCCGGGCGATTTTCAGGGTGGTGTTGTTCAGCCCCTTCCAGCCCGCCATACCGAGATTGCAGAAAATGTTCTCGGGATGCAGATGATAGGTACCCGTACAGGGAACCCCCATCTTCTTTGCAATCTTCGCCACCTTCCACTGCACGTGGAAAGGCTCTTCCAGATGTACCACATCCGCCCAGCGAAGCGCCTCCTCGAAGACACGGTTGTCATTCTTGGAGAACTTGTAACCCTGGGAGTGGATGAGCCCGTCAAAGGGATAGATATGGAATTCCTTCTCCAGGACAAAATCAGGCTGGGGGCCGTTCGGATCATCATTCTTTCCGGACAGTAACTTGACGTCCTGTCCGGCCTTCTTCAGAAAATCCATCGTCCGCTGGGCTGAGGCACAGAGGCCGTTCCCCCGGAGGTACATATTATTGAGAACAAAAAGAATTTTCATGCCTTAGTAATTGAGCCGCAGGTCGTCGATATAAAGGACGCTGTCCGTCGAACCTGTGAAATAGGCGCCGTAAGCACTGGCCGATGCGGTAAGGATAATGAAGGAGGGCGTACGGTCATCCTTGTAGTGGATGGGAATCTCGAAGCGGACATAACCGTCCGTCGCCGTCTTGAAATACAGGATGTCGCTGGCGATGACGCTCGGGTCACCATCCAGCTCAAAATTATCCTTGGTCGTATCGTAAAGCCGGGGCTCCGACCACGCGGTCAGCGAGACATCCACCTTGCCGATATCGGTCTTATCCTTCATCGCCAGGTACGGGGCCTTGGCAAAATTCACCTTACCGGGAATATAGTGGGCATAACCGGAAAGGCTCTTGGGACGTCCCTTGAAAGGAACGCCGAACTTCATCTTGGCACCGGAGGTCCCGACCACGCCTTCGAAGCTGCCTGTAAACAGGCTGCCGGAAACAAAGATGCCGAAGACCTTGCGGCTGACCAGTTTGACGGCCTTGCCGCTTTTCACCGCCACGTGCTCTTCTTCCGGCATCACGGAGTTGAGCCCGAGTATTTTGAGTGCCCGGTTGGCGGTATCCCAGGTCCGCTGGGAAGGCGTCGCATCCTTGGGATAGGGATTCCAGGTAACGCCGCTCCGGGACCAGGTATTGAAATTCAAGTTATAAAGCTGCTGCTTTTCCTGCGCCCGAAGGGCGAAAGAAAGCAGCAGCATAATGATGATTGCCAGTATCCTGTTCATACAGGGTACAAATATACGCAATTTTTACCGGTTTTCCGCGGCTTCGACCGCCTTGAAGTATTTGTAGCTGTTCAACTTCAACTCGCCGACAGCCGCCTCGTCGCAGACGATGATCCCCTGCTGGTGATTCTGGAGGGCGGATACGGTGCAGTAGTGGCTGAGCGGGCCTTCAACGGCGTCGCGGATGGCACGGGCCTTCTTGGGGCCGAAAGCCAGGATCATCACTTCCTTGGCGTCCGTAACGGTGGCGACACCTACGGAAAGCGCCTGCTTGGGAACCTGGTTCATATCTCCGTCGAAGAAGCGGGAGTTGACGATGCGGGTGTCCTCGGTCAGGGTCATGACGCGGGTGCGGGAGTTGAGCGGGGAGAAGGGCTCGTTAAAGGCGATATGCCCGTCTTCACCGATGCCGCCGAGGAAGAAGTCGAAACCGCCGGCGGCGGCGATGGCCTTCTCGTAATCGGCACATTCCTTGTCCAGGTCGGGGGCGTTTCCGTTGAGAATGTGGATATTCTGTGCAGGCTCGTCGATCTGGTCGAAGAGATATTTGTGCATGAAGGAATGGTAACTCTCGGGGTGGCTTTCAGGAAGCCCCACATATTCGTCCATGTTGAAGGAGACCACGTTCTTGAAACTGACCTTTCCCGCCTTGACGAGCCGGATCAGTTCCGCATAAGTCTCGATGGGGGTGGAACCGGTACAGAGACCGATGACAAAAGGTTCGCCGGGGTTGCTCGCCGCTTTCTCGTTGATACGGTCTGCAATGTAACGGGCCGCCCATACGGATGCGGTCTTGCTGTCGTCACGAATAATAACTTTCATGATATAATCTAATAAAGTTTAAGGAATACTTCCATTGCCTGATATTCCGCCATGCCGACCTCGTTGTACAGCCGGGCGGTATTCTGCGTCCTTTCCTCGGCCCGCTGCCAGAACTCGCGCGGATCGTCGCCGGGGAAGGGTACGATGTCTTTCTGGGAAAGGTGATGGTAGATGGCGTGGCGTTTCTCCACGACCTCGTCCGGGCTCAACGGGACAGCCATGTCCACGCTGCCCAGGTCCCATTCCATCCAGGCACCACGGTAGAGCCAGACGGTGCAGCGCTTCACCCAGGAGGCACCTTCCTCACGGAGTTGGTCCAGGGCCTCGAGCGCCGCCTCCGTACAGACGCGGTGCGTCCCGTGCGGGTCCGCCAGATCGCCGGCCATATAGATCTGGTCCGGCTGCAGGCGTTTCATCAGCTCTTTGATGATGTCCACGTCCACCTGGGTACGCGGCTTCTTGGAGATGCCGCCGGATTCATAGAAGGGCAGGTTGAGGAAATGGACGTTCGTCTCGTCATTGAGGCCGAAGGAGCGGTCCGCTCCCCTCGCCTCGGAACGGCGGATACCCGCCTTGATGGCCAGGAGTTCCACGGGCTCGGGCGCACCGGGCCGCTTGGACGCAATCAGTTTCTTCACTTCCTCCACACGGTTCTCGAAGCCCAGCTGGGCAGCGGCGTCCATCAGTTGGATCACGACGTCGTCGTGCACGGCCACATCCCCGGAGGTTTCGTAGGCCACGTGCACGTCGTGCCCTTGATGTGCCAGCCGGATAAAGGTGCCGCCCATGGAGATGACGTCATCGTCGGGATGGGGCGAGAAAATAAGCACCTTCTTGGGATAAGGCGTCGAAGCGACGGGCCGGGTAGTGTCATTGCATCCGGGCTTTCCTCCCGGCCAGCCGGTGATGGTATGCTGAAGTTCGTTGAAGGTGTCTATATTGACTTTGTCGTAACTGCCATATACATCCAGGAGTTCGTCCAGTGAATTCTGCAGATAGTCCTGCTGGGTCAGTTTGAGAATCGGTTTACCGAGTTTCTGACAGAGCCAGACAACGGCTTTCCGACGGAATTTCGGAGTCCACTCGCAAGGACCGATGAGCCAGGGTGCCACGCAGCGGGTCAGCAGTTCTCCGGCAGGCTCATCGACGAAGAGCCGCACCCTGTCGTGATGCTGGAAATAGGAAGCAGGATATTCAGCACTGCACTCCTGCTCCACGATGTGATATACGGCCTCCGCCTTATCTTCGCCCCAGGCCATCAAGGCGACCGTCTTGGCACTCTTCATCGTGGCAACGCCCAGGGTGATGGCCGCCTTCGGAGTATCGGCGATATTGCCGTTGAAATTGCGGGCCTGCCGCTTGCGGGAGTTATAGGGCAGCGTGAGCGTACGCGTACGGCTGAATTCGGAAGAACCGGCCTCGTTGAAGCCAATCTGTCCTTTGTCCCCTACGCCGATGACCAGCAGGTCCATGCCGCTGGCGATCTTGTCAAAATCGGCGCAATAGCGGTGCAGTTTCTCCTGGGGGACGCTGCCGTCGGGAATATGGATGTTTTCAGGAAGCACATCCACATTGTTGAGGAACACCTCGTGAATCTTCCGGTTCCGGCTCTGGTGTGCATCGGGGGCAATCGGGTAATATTCATCGATGGAGATGACTTCCACGTTTCGGAAAGAAACCTCTCCCGCCGCGAACCGGGCGCACAATTCTTCATAAAGCGATATCGGGGAAGAGCCCGTCGAAAGGCCCAGCTTAAAGGGGCGGGACGGGGACGAGGATTCAAACTCCTTGATGTTGGCAACGATGAAATCCGCAATCTCGCGGCTGGCCGCGTAAGCGTCCGTCCGGACCTCGGTGTAAATCTTGTCAAAACTGTGAAGGATATCCTGGGGAATCGCCTCGACTTTGAGGCCTCCGTTCTTGGGGAGAGAGAAATGTTTCATGATAAACTCCTTTTATCAGGTCCAAAGATACAAAAAAAAGCGTCCGCTTGAAAACGGACGCTAATTTTTATCCACGCTTGATTTATTCAGCTTTGGGTTCTTCCGCGGCGGGAGCCTCGGCTGCAGGGGCCTCGACGGGCGCTTCAGCTGCAGGAGCCTCGGCTACAGGGGCCTCGGCCTTCTTGGCGCGGCTGCGGCGGGTGGTCTTCTTGACCTCCTTCTTCGCGGCGGGCTCGAAGAAATCAACCAGTTCGATAATGGCCATTTCGGCAGCATCGCCCTGACGGAAACCGACGTGCAGGATACGGCAGTATCCACCGGGACGGTCAGCGACCTTGGGGGCCACGTTACGGAAGAGCTCGGTCACGGCGTACTTGTTCTTGAGGTAGCTGAACACGACGCGGCGCGAATGGGTGGTATCTTCCTTGGACTTGGTGATCAGGGGTTCCACATAAGGCTTGAGGGCCTTCGCCTTGGCGACGGTGGTCTCGATACGCTTGCCCAGAATCAGGGAAGAGGCCATGTTCGCGAGCAGCGCCTTGCGGTGACCGCTCTGCCGTCCGAGATGATTAATCGCTTTATTGTGTCTCATCTTTAGATCTTTTTCTTGGGTTCAATATTGTACTTGGTGACATCCATCCCGAAGGTGAGCTTCATCTTCTCGACCAGTTCATCGATCTCGCTCAGGGACTTCCTTCCGAAGTTACGGAACTTCATCAGTTCGGAGCGGGAATAGGAGACGAGGTCGGCGAAGGTGTCGATATCAGCCGCCTTGAGGCAGTTGAAAGCGCGCACCGAAAGCCCCATGTCGGAAAGCTTGGTCAGCAGAAGGTGACGCATACGGAGCGCTTCCTCATCCAGTTTCTTGGTGTCGGAATCCGCTTCCTTGTCGATGGGAACCTTCTTGCTGTCGGTGAAGAGCTTGAAGTGGGAAATCAGGATGTTCGCCGCTTCCTGGAGCGCCTCATCGGGAGAAATGGACCCGTCGGTCACAATCTCGAGGTTGAGTTTCTCGTAGTCCGTCTTCTGCTCGACACGCCAGTTGTCCACACTCCAGTTGACCTTGCGGATAGGGGTATAGATGGCATCGACGGGAATGGTCCCGATGGGGGTATTCTCGTCACGGAGTTCTTCGGCGGGAACAAAGCCGCGACCCTTGGTGATGGTCAGGACGATTTCCAGTTTGACCGAAGGCTCCAGCGAGCAGATGTGCTGCTGGGGATTGAGCACCTTGAAGGAAGAGAGGGCCTTGGAAATATCCTCGGCGGTAAACTCCTGCTTGCCGCTGATGACGATATTCGCCGTCTCAGTATCCACCGTGTCAATCATTCTGCGGAAACGCACCTGCTTGAGGTTCAGGATGATATCCTGCATCCCCTCGATAACGCCGGGGATGGTTGCAAATTCCTGATCGACACCGGAGATGCGGATCTGGCTGATGGCAAACCCCTCCAGGGAGGCCAGAAGGATACGGCGGAGCGCATTGCCGATGGTCTGCCCGTAGCCGGGCTCCAGGGGCCTGAACTCGAAACTTCCGACGGTCTCCGTGCTCTCGAGCATAATGACCTTGTCCGGTTTCTGAAATGCTAAGATTGCCATGATGTTTTGGTCTTTAAGGTTACTTGGAGTAGAGGTCAACGATCAACTGCTCATTGATGCTCTCGGGAACTTCGGCACGGGTAGGCAGGTTGAGGAACTTGCCGACGAGGGTCTTGGTGTCGAATTCGAGCCAGGAATACTTGTTGACCGACGCCACACTCTTCTGGATAACCTCCAGGCTCTTGGAACGCTCACGGACGGCGACGCTGTCACCCGCCTTCACGATGGTGGAAGGGATGCTGCAGACATTGCCGTTCAGGGTGATGTGATGATGGGAGACGAGCTGACGCGCCGCGGCACGGGTGGGAGCGATGCCCATACGGTACACGACGTTGTCCAGACGGGATTCGAGCAGGAGGATGAGGTTCTCACCCTTCTGGCCGGCCATACGGGAAGCCTTGTCGTAGGTGTTGTGGAACTGACGCTCGAGCACACCGTACATATACTTCACTTTCTGCTTCTCCTTCAGCTGCACGCCATACTCCTTCTGCTTCTTGCGCTTGGAAGCCAGGCCATGCTGTCCCGGAGGGAAGTTTCTCTTCTCAAAATATTTGTCGGAACCGAAAATGGGTTCACCGAACTTACGGGCGATTTTGGTACTCGGACCGGTATATCTTGCCATGGTAACTTCTTTTTAAGGTTAAACTTTACGACGGCCTTTCGGTCTGCAACCATTGTGGGGCATCGGGGTGACGTCCACGATCTCAGTCACGATGATACCCGCGTTGTTGATGGTACGGATAGCGGACTCACGACCGGAGCCGGGACCCTTCACATAGCACTTCACCCTGCGCAGACCGGCATCATAAGCGGTCTTGGAGGCATCTTCTGCAGCCATCTGGGCGGCATAGGGCGTGTTCTTCTTGGAACCGCGGAAACCGCACTTGCCTGCGGAGCCCCAGCTGATGACCTGGCCCTGGGCGTTGGTGAGCGAAACGATGACGTTGTTGAAGGTCGATGAAATATGGGCCTCGCCATAAGCTTCAACCTTGACAACCCTCTTGGATGTTGTAGTTTTCTTTGCCATAATTCATCAATTTTTACTTGGTCGCTTTCTTCTTGTTGGCAACGGTCTTCTTCTTTCCCTTACGGGTACGGGCATTGTTCTTGGTGCTCTGGCCGCGAACGGGAAGGCCCGCACGGTGGCGGATGCCACGGTAGCAACCGATGTCCATCAAGCGCTTGATGTCCATCTGGACGGAGGAACGAAGTTCACCTTCGATCTTGTACTCCTCATTGATTTTGGCACGGATCTTCGCAATCTGCTCGTCGTTCCAGTCCCCGACCTTGATGCTTTCGTCGATTCCGCACTCTTCGAGGATCTTTTTGGCGGAGCTGCGTCCGATACCGAAGATATAGGTCAGGCCTATCTCTCCTCTTTTGTTGTTGGGTAAATCAACACCGGCTATTCTTGCCATAATTATACTAACTTAATTTGTTACTTAAAATTAACCCTGGCGCATCTTGAACTTGGGGTTCTTCTTGCAGATTACGTACAGGCGGCCTTTGCGTCTGACGATTTTGCAATCTTCGCTGCGCTTCTTGATGGATGTTTTGACTTTCATATCGATAATTTTTATTTGTATCTGAAAGATATTCTGCCTTTGGTCAAATCATAAGGTGAAATTTCCACCCGCACTTTGTCTCCGAGGAGGATGTGGATGAAGTGCATCCGCATCTTTCCGGAGATGTTGCAGAGCAGGACGTGACCGTTTTCGAGTTCCACCTTGAACATAGCGTTAGGAAGGGTCTCGATCACCTTTCCGTCTTGTTCTATCGCTACTTGTTTGGACATAGAAATAACACTTTAAAATTTAATCTTGCCATCCTTCTCTATAAAATCGAAAGTGGACAACTGCTCCGCGTGGCCCTTACGGACAACAACCGTCAGTTCGAAATGTGCCGAATTGCTGCGGTCAGCGGTATGGACGGCCCATTGATTCTTATCAAGGTACACACCCCGTCCCCCGGCATTGACCATGGGTTCGATACAAATGACCATTCCGTCCATCAGCCTCGGACCATGACCCCGGCGCCCGTAGTTGGGCACGCCCGGATTCTCATGCATCTCCCGGCCGATGCCGTGGCCTTCGAGTTCGCGGACCACGGAAAAACCGAATGATTCGACGTACGATTGCACCGCGTATCCGATATCGCCGACGCGAGCACCCGCAACAGCCGCTTCGATGCCCTTGTACAGGGACGCCTTCGTCACGTCGAGGAGTTTCTGCGTTTTCGCGTCCACCTCCCCGACGGGGAAGGTGTACGCGGAATCGCCGTTATACCCCTTGTAGAGCGTGCCGATGTCGGTGGTGACGATGTCGCCCTCCTGGAGCACGTAGTCCGACGGGAAACCGTGGACCACCACATCGTTCACCGACGCGCAAATGGCTGCGGGGAAGCCTTCGAAACCGAGGAAGCTGGGAATGGCCCCGTGATCACGGATGCAGGTGTCGGCAAGCTTGCAGAGCTCCGCGGTCGTTACACCGGGGGCTACTGCCTTGCCGACCTCACCCAGCGTCTTGGAGACGATGAGTGCATTTTCCCTGAGCAGCGCGATCTCTTCTTCGGTCTTGGGCTTAATCATCCTACTTTGTCTTGCTAGGAATTACATACCGGAACGTCCGACCAGACGACCGGTCTTCATCAGACCGTCGTAGTGGCGCACCAGGAGGTAGCTGTCAATCTGCTGCAGCGTATCCAGGACGACACCCACGAGAATCAGCAGCGACGTACCGCCGTAGAAGCTCGCGAACTGGTTGTTGATTCCGAAAATCATCGCAAATGCCGGAAGTATGGAAATCATGGCCAGGAAGACGGCACCGGGGAGGGTGATTCTCGACATGATGGAGTCGAGCTTCTCCGCGGTCTTCTTGCCGGGCTTTACTCCGGGGATGAACCCGCCATTCTGCTTGATATTCTCCGCCATCATCGTGGGGTTCACGGTGACCGCAGTATAGAAATAGGTAAACACAATGACGAGCAGTGCGAAAATGAAGTTATACCAGAAACCCGTGTAGTTGCTCAGGGTCGCAGCCAGTCCGCGCGTGGAATCCCACTGCGAGAACAGGATGGGGAAGAGCATCAGGGCCTGGGCGAAGATGATAGGCATAACGCCGGCAGCATTGACCTTGAGGGGGATGTACTGGCGGACACCACCGTACTGGCGGTTGCCGATCACCCGCTTGGCATACTGCACAGGCACCTTGCGGACAGCCTGCACGAGCGCGATCGCAGCGATGATGACGAAGAACCAGATCAGGAACTCGACAATCAGCAGGAGGAAACCGCCGTTGGTGGCAGCCACCTTCTCGCCGATTTCGGCTGCGAGGGCATAGGGCAGACGCGCGACGATACCGATCATGATGATCAGGGAGATACCGTTGCCGATACCGCGGTCGGTGATACGCTCACCGAGCCACATCACGAACATCGAACCGGCCATCAGGATAACCGTGGAGACGAGGTTGAAGACAAAACTGCTCCAACCCAGCCTGCGTACGGCCACGAAGGCCTCGCCGGGAATCTGGGAGTGAATGGAAGTAAGGTACGCGGGAGCCTGGATGCAGATGATCAGGATGGTCAGATAACGCGTCAGCTGATTCATCTTCTTGCGTCCGCTTTCGCCCTCCATCTGGAGTTTGCGGAAATAAGGGACGAAAACACCCAGCAGCTGGATGACGATGGATGCCGAAATGTAGGGCATCACTCCCAGCGCAAAGATCGAAGCGTTGCCGAAGGCACCTCCGGAGAACATGTTCAGGAGGCCGACAAGGCCTTCCTGCGTGCTCCCCTGGAGCCCCGCGAGCATGGAAGCGTCGATGCCGGGAAGCACCACGAAGCAGCCGAAACGGTAAACCAGGACCAGCAGCAACGTGTAGACGATCCGCTTACGGAGTTCTTCAATCTTGAAGATGTTCTTGATAGTCTCTACGAACTTCATACTTTACTTAGATTACGGTAGCCTTTCCACCTGCTGCCTCGATTTTCGCGATGGCGCTCTTGGAGAACGCGTTGGCGACCACCTCGACGGCCAGGCTGATCTCGCCGTTGCCGAGCACCTTGACCAGGTCGGTCTTGGCGGCCAGTCCGGCAGCCTTGAAATCATCGGGATTCACGGTAGCTGCACCGTTCTTCTCGGCGATGGCCTGGATGGAGCTCAGGTTGACGGCCTGATATTCCACGCGGTTGGGGTTTTTGAATCCGAACTTGGGAAGACGCCTCTGAATCGGCATCTGGCCACCTTCGAATCCAATCTTGTGTTCGTAACCGGCACGCGCCTGCGCACCCTTGGTTCCGCGGGTGGCGGTGCCGCCCTTACCGGAGCCCTGGCCGCGACCTACGCGCTTGACGGATTTGATCGAACCTTTAGCGGGAGTCAAATTTTCAAGTTTCATCGTTGGACCCTCCTTAATCAATTTCTTCAACTTTGCAGAGGTGGGCCACCTTCGCCACCATACCGGTGGAGACGGGGGTCTTCTCGACCTCTACGGTCTGATGCATGCGGCGCACGCCGAGGCAACGAAGGTTGTCCTTCTGACGCTTGGTTTCGCCGTTGCTGCTGACGATCTGGGTAATTCTGTACTTTGCCATAACGCTTCCTCCTATCCGTTGAATACCTTGGACATAGGGACTCCGCGCAGACCGGCGACGGTGTACGCGTCACGCATCTCGGTGAGCGCGGTGACGGTCGCCTTGACGAGGTTGTGAGGGTTGGAAGAACCCTTGGACTTCGCCAGAACGTTCTGTACACCCGCGGACTCGAACACGGCACGCATAGCACCACCGGCCTTGACACCGGTACCGGGGGCCGCGGGCTTCATGAACACGCGGGAACCGCCGAACTTGGACTCCTGCTCGTGCGGGATGGTGGAGTTGATGATGGGAATCTTGACGAGATTCTTCTTCGCGTCCTCGACACCCTTTGCAATCGCAGCGGTAACCTCGTTGGCCTTGCCCAGGCCGTAACCGACGACACCGTTTTCGTCGCCCACGACAACAATGGCCGCAAAGCGGAAGTGACGACCACCCTTGGTCACCTTGGTAACCCTCTGGATGGCGACCAGCCTGTCCTTGAGCTCAAGGTCAGAGGTCTTTACTCTTTTTACATTCGTATTTGCCATAGTCGTTTCTGTTAGAATACGAGACCGCCTTCGCGGGCTGCGTCTGCCAAACTCTTGACCCGGCCGTGGAAGAGGTAACCTCCACGGTCAAAGGAAATGGTGGTAATCCCCTTGGCAAGGGCGCGCTCGGCGATGGCCTTGCCGACGATCGCGGCAGCCTCGATACCGGTCTTGCCTTTGCAGGCGGCGGCGAGCTCTTTCTCCAGGGAGGAAGCGGCGGCGAGGGTCTTGCCCTGCACGTCGTCAATCACCTGGACATAGATCTGCTTGTTGCTGCGGAAGACGACCATGCGGGGACGCTCGGCCGTTCCGTTCACATGCTTGCGGATACGGTAGTGAATCCTTTTTCTTCTTTCTATTCTTGAAAGTGCCATAATTGTATCCTCCTAATTATTTAGCGGCTGCGGTCTTACCGGCCTTGCGGCGGAGCTGCTCACCGACGAACTTGATACCCTTGCCCTTATAAGGTTCAGGCTTACGGAAGGAACGGATCTTGGCCGCTACCTGGCCGACCAGCTGCTTGTCGCAGCTCTTGAGCACGAGAACGGGGTTCTCGCCCTTCTTGACCTGGGGGACATCGGCACTGACCTCCTTGGGAAGGAGGAAGTGGATGTCGTGGGAGAATCCGAGGGAGAAAATAAGAAGCTGGCCCTGCTGAGCTACACGGAACCCAACACCGACCAGTTCCTGACGGGTAGTGAAACCTTCGGACACACCGACGACCATGTTGTGCACCAGGGCACGGTAGAGACCGTGCATAGAACGGTGGCGCGGGAGGTCGGTCGGGCGCTCGAACTTGATCTGATTGTCCTCAACGGTGACCTTGATGTCGGGATCGACTTTCTGGCACATTTCACCGAGAGGTCCTTTAACCTTCACCACGTTGCCGGCCTCGAGCGAAACGCTGACACCGGACGGAAGGCTTACAGGCAATTTACCAATTCGTGACATTCAATAAAATGATTTAAATTAATATACGTAACAAATCACTTCGCCACCGACGCCCATTTCCTTGGCTTCCTTGTCGGTAACGAGGCCCTTGGACGTGGAGATGACGGCGATGCCGAGTCCGTTCAGGACGCGGGGCATATCCTTCACGTCGGTGTACCGGCGGAGACCCGGAGTGGAGACCCTTTCAATCTTCTTGATGGCCGCCATCTTGGTCTGGGGATGGTACTTGAGGGCGATTTTGATGGTGTTGTAAGGAGTTCCCTCGACTACCTTGTAGCTGAGGATGTATCCTTTCTCGCAGAGGATCTTGGTCAGACCTTCCTTCATCTTGGACGAAGGGATCTCGACGACCTTCTTGCCCGCCATATAAGCGTTGCGGATCCTGGTGAGATAATCTGCAATGGGATCAGTCATATCGTTTCTCTTTTTGAATTACCAACTTGCCTTCTTGACGCCCGGGATAAGGCCGTTGGAGGCCATCTCACGGAACTGAATACGGCTCAGGCCGAAGGCCCTCATATAGCCCTTGGGACGTCCCGTAAGGGAGCAGCGGTTATGAAGGCGTACCGGGGAAGCATTCTTGGGAAGTTTGTCAAGGGCGGCCCAGTCACCGGCCTCCTTGAGAGCCTTCCTCTTTTCTGCGTACTTCGCAACCAGTTTAGCGCGCTTTACTTCGCGGGCTTTCATCGATTCTTTAGCCATAGTATCTTATTTGTTATGTTTCTTGAAGGGCAGACCGAAGGCGGCGAGCAGCGCGTGGCACTCCTCGTCGGTGCGGGCGGTCGTCACGAACGTGATTTCCAGACCGTGGATACGGGGGTTCTTGTCGATGTCGATTTCAGGGAAGATGATCTGCTCCTTGATACCGAGGGTGAAGTTACCCTGTCCGTCCATCTTCTCGGCGATGCCGTTGAAGTCGCGGATACGGGGAAGGGCCACACGGATGAGCCTCTCCAGGAATTCGTACATCTTGACGTCACGGAGCGTCACCTTGGTGCCGATAGGCATGCCGCGGCGCAGCTTGAAGTTGGAGACGTCTTTCTTGGAGGCGGTGATAATCGCCTTCTGGCCGGTGATGAGGGAAAGTTCGGCCGCAGCTTCCTCGACAATCTTCTTGTCCTGGGTAGCGCTGCCGACGCCTTCGTTCAAGGTAATCTTGACGAGCCTCGGGGCCTGCATGACCGTGGTGTAACCGAACTGCTTCATGAGCTGGTCCACGATCTGCTCCTTATAAACCTTCTTCAAGGCAGGAACGTAGTTGGACGGAACCGCCGCCACAACTGCTTCTGATTTCTTAGTCTTTGCCATAATTACTTGATCTCCTCACCGGATTTTTTAGCGTAACGGACCTTCTTGCCGTCCACCATCTTATAACCTACGCGCGTAGGCTTGTTCGACTGGGGATCGATAAGATTGAGGTTGGAAATGTGGATGCCGGCTTCCTGCTTGACGATGCCGCCCTGAGGCTGCTTGGAGTTCGGCTTGGTGTGCTTGCTGACCATGTTCACGCCCTCAACGATGGCGCGGTCCTTGGACGGGATGACGGAGAGGACCTTTCCGGTCTTGCCCTTGTCGTTCCCGGCGTTCACATACACGGTGTCACCTTTCTTGATGTGTATCTTTTTCATAGACATTTTAGTTTAAAGGACCTCCGGTGCCAGTGAAACAATCTTCATGTAGTTCTCGCGCAGCTCCCTCGCGACGGGACCGAAAATACGGGTTCCGCGGAGTTCGCCGGCATTGTTGAGAAGGACACAGGCGTTGTCGTCGAAGCGGATGTAGGATCCGTCGGGACGGCGCACTTCCTTCTTGGTGCGTACCACGACTGCTTTCGACACCGTCCCCTTCTTGGCGTCACCGCCGGGGAGGGCGTTCTTGACCGCGACGACGATCATGTCGCCCACGGTAGCATAACGATGGTGGGTTCCGCCCAACACACGGATGCAAAGGACTTCCTTCGCGCCGCTGTTGTCGGCCACCTGCAAACGGGTTTCCTGCTGTATCATAAGGCTACTTTGCTTTTTCTACGATTTCAACTAATCTCCAGTTCTTTGTCTTGGACAAAGGACGGGTCTCCATGATGCGTACGGTGTCACCTACACCGCATTCGTTCTTCTCATCCTGAGCGACGAACTTGGTGGTCTTCTTCACGAACTTGCCGTACAGAGGGTGCTTCTCCTTGGTCTCGATGGCCACCACGATGGTCTTGTCCATCTTGTTGCTGACCACGACACCCATTCTTTCCTTGCGAAGATTTCTTTCCATAACGCTTTCTTTTTAGTTCTGTTTTTCTTTTTCAGCAAGGATAGTGATCATAAGAGCGATATCCCTTCTGGACTTTTTGATTTTGGAAGTGTCTTCCAGCGGAGAAATCGCGTGATTGATCTTCATCGTGTCGAGGTTGCTTTTCTCGACCTCAATACGGTCGCGCAGGTCCTGGATGGACATTTCGCGGGCTTCTGATGCTTTCATTCTTTCTTTCTCCTTTAATTATTCGACATAATCCCTGCGGACCACGAACTTGGTGGCGACGGGGAGCTTGTTGGCGCCGAGACGCATAGCCTCCTTGGCGATTTCCAGGGACACGCCTTCCGCCTCAAAGAGGATGCGGCCGGGCGTGATGGGAGCGACGAATCCGTAGGGATCGCCCTTACCTTTACCCATACGGGTATCGAGAGGCTTCTTGGTGACGGGCTTCACAGGGAAGACGCGGATCCAGATCTGACCCTCACGGTTCATGTAACGGGAGATCGCCTGACGGGCGGCCTCAATCTGCTGTGCGGTAAGCCAACAATTTTCCAGGGTCTTGATACCGAAGGAGCCGAACGCGAGCTGATTGCCGCGCTGGGCCATTCCTTTCATGCGGTTCTTTTGTTCCCTTCTGAATTTGGTTCTTTTGGGTTGTAACATCGCAGTATTACTTTAAAAACATAAAATTCAATCCAAATCGCTGTCAATCAGGCGGTTAAGCCAGAATGCGCCAATTTTTGGGACTGCAAATTTAGTAAAAAATCCGCAAATGCAAAGTATTTTTCAAAAAAAATCACCGTTTTTCGACCGGAAAACCGTTCAGTCAAGACCCTGCATTTCAGTCGATTATGCAAAGTGTTAAAAAAAACTTTGAATACTTTTGGACGAGACCGGGATAAAGCGTACTTTTGCAGTCATGAGACGCCTTTTCCTACTCGTCATTCTGCTGGGATCCGCCCTGGCGGCGAAGGCGCTGCCCGGCACCCCCGACAGACAACTCCTGCCGGAGCCCGTCTTTGAGAAAGGCCCCGGCTATGTGGATATGTACTGGAAAGCCTGGGACCTGGCCTGGGAACATGTCAAGGAAGAGGCCGGCATGGTGCAGAGTCCCTATATGGACGAAGCCTGGTACGACCGCAAGACCGGAAAGGACGGACGCATCTGGATCTGGGATACGGAATTCATGGCGCTGTTCTGCAAATACGCCCCCGGGCTTTTCCCGGGCATCCAGTCGCTGGACAATTTCTACGGCCCCATCCTGGACGGGACACCCTCTTCCCAGATCATCCAGCATCCTGACAATCCGGCGTTTTTCCCCTGGGTGGAATGGGAATACTACAAGTTTACCGGAGACCGCGCCAGGCTGGACAGCCTCATCAACGGGAAGGGCTATCTCCCCCGCTACTACGACTTTTTCCGCTCGTTGAAGAAAGGGACGCGCTTCCCCTTTTCCGACCAGAAAATCAAACTGGAATTCCGGGACATCGGCTTCGTCTGGGGCGGAGACCAGAGCGGGATGGACAATTCCCCGCGCAAAGATAAAGCCTCCATCCTCTGGGTAGATGCCCTCGGACAGCAGGCCCTCGCCGCCCTGTATATCTCCAAAATCGCGGCCGAAGTCGGGAACAAGGATGTAGAAAAACGGTTCCGCCGGGAGCACAGACGGCTCTGCCGCCTCCTGAACCGCCATTACTGGGACAAGGGGGATGCCTGCTATTACGACCTTTTCGAGAACGGACATGCATTCACCCGCATCCTTACGCCCGCCTCTTTCTGGCCGGTGCTCGCCGGTGCAGCCTCCCGGAAGGACGCCCGCAGGATGGCCGCCTTCGCCCTCAGCCCGGAGCGGCTCGGCGGCGAAAGACCGTGGAAATCCGTCAGCGCCGCCGACAAAGCCTTCGTCGCGGACGGCGGCCAGTACTGGCGCGGCGGCATCTGGCTGCCCACCGCCTATATGGGCATCAAGGCGCTGGAATCCTCCGGACAGCAGGAACTGGCGGACCGGACCGCCGCCGCCCTGCTCCGGCAGATGCTCGCGGTCTATCAGGATTTCGAACCCCATACCATCTGGGAATGCTACGACCCGTCAGCCGACAAACCGGCCCTGGACAAGGTCGGAGGCCTGGTCCGGAAGGATTTCTGCGGCTGGTCGGCACTCGGCCCCATTTCCCTGTTCATCGAAAACCTCATCGGCATCCGGGAAGTGGATGCGGAAAAGAAGCTGGTACGCTGGGATATTCCGGAGCACGAAGGGCGGATCGGGCTGAAAAGGCTGCGTTTCGGCACGGTCTGTGCAGACCTTCTTGACGATGACGGAAGCGTTTCCATCCGGGCCGACAAGCCCTTCACCCTGATTCTGAACGGCAGAAAGATGCGCATCGGCGCCGGAGAGACCCGCTTCACACGCTGAACCGATGCGGAAAGCCTTGCTCATACTGTGTCTGTTGGCGGCATTCGCCGACCCCCTTGCCGCGCAGTGGCCGGTACAGGGCGGATACCTGATGTACTATAAGGTGGAAGCCCCCGGGGATACGGTATTCATGGACGTCATCGACCCGGTATGGTGCTTCCCGAAAAACCGCCGCGGCCGCAGGGGCGGCAAGGACTGGCGCAAGGACTACAAACTCGTCTATAACTTCAACCGCGTGTACCCCTATGCCCTTGCCGGCCGGAAAATGATCCGGCAGGTGGACAGCACCATCGCCGCGGACGTGACCAAGCGCTCGCAGCGCAGCCGCTATGTCGATGACGTGGAAAAGGAGTTGTTCCGCCTCTTCGAGAAGGACATCCGCTCCATGACCATCAGCCAGGGAGTCGTCCTGATGCGGCTCATCGACCGCGAATGCGGGAAAAGCCCCTACGAACTGATCAAAACCTACGAAAACGGCTTCGTCGCCTCCTTCTGGCAGGTGGTGGCGAAACTCTTCTCACAGGACCTCAAGGCACGCTATGACCCCAAGGGCAAGGATGCCAAGATCGAACAGCTCGTGCAGATTTGGGAAGAAGGGCACTGGGACGCGTTCTATTCCTCCATTTTCATGGAGAAACCCCAAAGATATACCGTAGAGCGGGATCGGCTGGAAAGCGAGGTCAAACCCCTGAAGAAATAAGGCGGAGCTCCCGACCGTCAAAAAGTGCATACGGGGCATCCCCGCCGAGCCAGTCACCGAGAATCACCAGTTGCTGTCCACCCGCAAGACGGGTATCCAGACGATGGTGATAATGCCCGAACACGAACACATCCACCTTGTGCCCGCGCGCAAACGCATCGGCAAAATGCCGGAGCGGAATCTTTTCCTCATCGAACACGAAGCCTTCGTGCGTCTGGCGGTTGCGCGACGACCAGGCGTTGCCCAGGCGGAAGGCAAGCCAGGGATGCAGGCAGCTGAACAGGGCCTGAAGCACGCGGTTGTGGAAGATCCAGCCGATCAGGCGGTCGCCGAAGGGCACGTCGCCCAGGCCGTCTCCGTGCCCGAGGCAGAAATCCCTGTCGCCGATGCGGACCAGGGCGGGCTGCTCCAGACGCCGCATACCGAGCGATTCAAAAAAGGAATAGGTCCAGACATCGTGGTTCCCGGGAATGAAAAAGACCTTCACCCCCGCATCCATCAGGCGCAGCAGGGCGGCAATCACACGGGCACCTTCGCGCGGGATGACGTCGTGATATTCGTACCAGAAATCCCAGATGTCGCCGAGCATATAGAGCGCCTCCGTCTTCTCGGCGGGAATAGCGTCGAGGAAGGCCAGGAAGCGCGCCTCGCGGCCTTCGCGGTCCGCACCCCGCAGGCCGAGGTGCACGTCAGCGACAAAATAATGGAGGGTACGCGGCTCCGGCATCTCAGGCAAAAATGAAAATCAGTACGGCGACCACTGCGCAATAGAGCGCGAACCAGCGGAGACGCGAGCGACGGACCAGTTCCACCATCAGCCGGCAGGCCAGCAGGCCCGACAGGAAAGCGGCCACGAAGCCGCAGAGGAGCGCCGTTGCGCCGACACCGCCCGCTGCCGCCTGGCCGGACATCCCTTTCAGGACATCCAGCAGCTGCTCGCCGATAATGGGGACCAGCACCATCAGGAAGGAGAACTGGGCCATATTTTCACGCTTCACGCCGCTGATCAGTCCGGTGGCGATGGTCGTCCCGGAACGGGAAAGGCCGGGAGCCACGGCACAGGCCTGGCCGACACCTACCAGCAGGGCCTGCCACCAGGAAATCCCGTTACGGTACTGGCTTCGCAGGGGAAGGCGTCCGCCCAGCAAATCGGAAAAGGCCAGCAGGACGGCCGTTACCAGCAGGCAGACGGCCACCGTCTGCAGGGAATCCCCGAAGAGGGCCTCCACCTCATCCTTGAAGAAGAGTCCGACCACCATGACCGGAATCATCGACAGGATGAGTTTGTAAATATAATCCGTACCGTCATTGAGCCGGAAACGGAAAAGGTCGCGCAGAAGCGCGGCGATGGGTTTCCGGAAGACCACGATCGTGCTGAGGACCGTAGCGAAATGAACGGTCACGGTAAAATCCAGAAAGCCTTCGGATTGAACGCCGAACAATTCACGGGCAATCATCAGATGCCCGCTGCTGCTCACCGGCAGGAACTCGGTAAGTCCCTGGACGATGCCCAGCAAGAAAGCCTGCCACCACTCCATCTCCTAATGCTTTTTCATAATCGCCACAATCTCGATCACGATGCCCGCAAGGATGACCAGGGGCGCCGCGACCAGGCGGCGGAAATCAAACATCGCCGTATTGAATACCTGCGGGTCGGAACTGCCTCCGCCCGTCATCAGGATAAAACCGGCCACCATGACCAGCAGGCCGGCCAAAAGCAAACGCAGCCCCTTGGGGCCCATCGCCATCTTATCGTTTCCCATCAGTAATATAAATCGTCTTTGTCCAAAGAAATCAAGCGGTTCACGACGAACCAGGTACTGGTGACGCAGATGAAGATTCCCGCCGCCACCACGATCGCCGCCACGACGGGCATCGAATCCCCCACCACGACATCGACCAGGTCAGGGAAAGAACGCCGCAGCAGGGAAACCCCCAGGGATATGCCTACCAGCGCAATCAGGCCGGCAATCAGGCCCTGCAGGACCCCGGCCCCGACAAAAGGGCGGCGGATGAACGCTCGGGTCGCCCCGACCAGTTTCATCGTATGTACGGTAAAACGGCGGGAGAACACGTTCAGCCGCACCGTATTTCCAATCAGCACATAAGAAATGAAGAGCAGCAGGGCCACCAGCACCGCCAGCACCAGGGACAACTTGCCCAGGCTGCGGGTCAGCGTTTCCACCAGCGACTGCCGGCACTCCACCTCCTCCACCAGCGGGGACGCCCCCAGTATGGCCCGGACCATATCCAGGCTGTCCGGATTCACATATTCCGCAAAAAGGGTCACATCGAGCGAAACCGGGACCGGAGAAGACTCGAAGACATCCAGGAAATCCTCTCCCAGCATCTTCTTGAGTTCCTGCTCCCCCTCCTCGCGGGTCACGACACGGGCACTGCGCACAAAAGCTTCTCCGGAGATATGGCCGCAATACTGCGCGGCCTGCGTCTCGGAGACATTCTCACGCAGAAGCACCATGACCTGAAGGTTTTCCTTGAAGTAATCCGCCATCCGGCGGGCGTTGACGATGAACAGTGACGAAAGGCCCACCAACATCAACACGAGAGAGATACTGACAATGCTGGAGGCATAGGCATTCAGCAGCCGCCTGCGCATCAATTTCCGTTCTTTCCTGTCCATCAGATTTCGTTTCAGCGTTCAAAGATAAGCATTTAAGGAGAATTCAAAAAATATTCTTATCTTTGTGCGAATATGTGTGAAATCAAACATAGGATCCTTTTCGTCAATTCGGAAATTTTCCCCTATCTCCCGGAAAGTCCGATGTCACTCATTGGCAGACAGTTGCCCCAGGGCATACAGGAATGTCACAAGGAGACACGTTCTTTCATGCCCCGCTTCGGCTGCATCAATGAGCGTAAAAACCAGTTGCATGAGGTCATCCGCCTTTCCGGAATGAACATCATCATCGGCGACGTGGACCGCCCCCTCATCATCAAGGTGGCATCCATCCCCAGCGCACGGATGCAGGTTTATTTCATTGACAACGAGGATTATTTCAAGCGCAAGCAGATTTACTGCGACAACGACGGCAAATTCTTCGAGGACAACGACGAACGCGCCATCTTCTACGCACGCGGCGTGCTTGAAACCGTGAAGAAACTGCGCTGGGCCCCCGATATCATCCATTGCCACGGATGGATTTCACACCTCGTCCCCGTCTTTTTGAAGAAAGCCTACAAGGACGACCCCATCTTCTCTTCCTGCAAGGTCGTGCTTTCCCTGTATCACGATGATACTCCCATGACCTTCCACCCTGACTTCCGCACCAAGGTCACGCTCGGTGCCCTGGGTGGAGATGCCCTTCCCTTCCTGGAGAAGGCGGACGGGATCGGCCTGGCCCAAACGGCCATCCAATATGCCGACGGCGTGATTCTTGGCAGCGGAGGAATTGACGAATCGCTGGTGCGCATGTGCCGTGCCGCCGCTGTCCCTGTCCTCGATTTTGATGCGAAGGCGATGGAGAACGGAGAATATATCGAGAAGTACAATGCTTTTTACGACAGCCTCTAGCATAAAATCCCGCCTGTTCCGGGTGATGGCCGCCGCTTTCGCTGCGGCCCTTACTTCCTGCGTAGATATCGATTATCGGCTTGGAGAAAGCCTGGTCCCCGGGAACCAGATGTTTACGGTGCATACCGCCGACATCCCCGTCAATGAATTCTCCCTCCAACTGCCGGACAGCCTGACGGGCTATTCTTCCCGCCGCATCACGATTGGTGCCGTCCGGGACGAGCATTTCGGCCTCAGCACCCGTTCCTGCGCCCTGGCGCTGGTTCCCTTGACGCCGGCGATGGATTTTGGCGAGGACCCCGAATTCATCAGCTTCCACTTCTCCGCAGAACTGGATACCGTTTCTGTCAGGACGGCCTCTCAGGCCTGCATCCTGCAGAACCTGCACGTCTATGAACTGGACCGTCCCATCCGCACGGGTGCGGACCACGGCGGGCTGGAGCCCATGCCGCACGGCAACGTATCCATCGTCCGGCGCACCCCGGTCGTCAACGGAAGCGATTCCCTCTCCCTGGATTTCACGGAGGAATACGGCCGGCGTTTCCTTACCCTGACCGATGAGGAGAAATCCGACTACAGCAAGTATATCCAGCGCTTCCCGGGCATCTACATCGAAGCTGAACCGCCGATGCGGGAAGGGGGGCGCATCAACATCTTCAAACTCCAGTTCGACTACGACTCCAGTTACGGCTATTATTTGGGCAACTACGCCATCCTGCATACCCGCGGGCGCTACAACGGCGTGGTCAAGGACAGCCTTTTCTGCTTCCTGCTGGGCGCAGACAACTTCTATAAGGCGGACTCGCTGCTGACCAACAGCGCCACCGGGGCTTTCCCGGAATATGCCCTGAACATGCATACCTGCAGCACCGCCCCCGTCCGCCTGATCGAGGGCGACATCAAGGTGGAAGGCGGAGCCGGTCCCAAGCCGGTCCTTCACGCCCTTTACCTGCGCCGCCTTGTCCGCGAAACCATCGCCGCCCAGGGCGGGGACCCGGATAAAGCGGTCGTCAACAAGGCCACGCTCGTGCTGCCCTATGAGGTTCCCGAAGATTTCAATCTCTATGCGGATGTCCTCTCCCCTACCGTACGTTTCACCAGCGACGACTCGGCCGTCTTCATGAACATCACCGATGCCTCTTCCAGCGAAGAGAACCAGGGAGACATCGACCTCGGCACGAAGAGTTACCGTCCTGACATCACCTATCATCTCCAAGCCATCCTCGACATCAAGGAGGACCAGGTTGAGGAGAAGTTCAAGACCGGCAACTACGACATCTGGCTGATGATCAAGAAGTACGAGAAGTTGACGACCAACACCTCCACCCAGAGCATCAACGACTACAACCAGCAGCTCGCCTACCAGAACTACTATTACCAGATGTACGGATACGGCGGCTATGGCGGATACGGCTACAACGACTACTACTCGAACTATTATTACTGGTCGTCGATGAATACCAGCGCCTCCACAAGTTCAACCAGCACGCAGTTGCTGCTTGACCAGGACCGCTACTACTGCACCATCCTGAACGGTGCTTCCCAGGCACGGCATCCCATGCTGGAACTGACCTATTCCCTGCCTATCGACTAGCGGGAATCATTGATTGTTTTTCGGAAAATCTATCGTAACCGCAACCGGCAGGTGGTCGGAAGGACACCAGGGGGTGTCGTCCACCTTAAAGGTCGCATAAGGGGTCTCGTAGGTGCTTGCCCGGCAGGCGCCCCGGGTCATGATGTGGTCGATGCGGCGCTCGGGGTGATTGCGCGTGAACGTGGATACGGAGTAGTAGTATGACGAAGACGAGCCGCTGAGTGTACCGCGGGAAGTCATATCCGTTCCGCCGGAAGCCGCGACGCTCTCGCACGCATCGGTCCAATACTCCCTGAGTATGTCATAGGGCGCAGTATAATCGCCGGAGGCGGCGGAATTCATGTCGCCGGCAAGGATTATCGGCAAGCTGGGATCCAGACTTTCTGCAAAGCTGTTCAGGCCCGTCGCCATGCTCTCTCCCCCGCCCTGCTTCTGGGTAGGCAGATGGGAGACGAGGAAATAGAAGCGCAGACCGGACCCGATATGGCGCATCCGGGCCCAGATGCAGGTGCGCATGGGGTTGCCGGCATTGCCATAGGCCGCCCAGCCGGTCGGATACCAGGTTTCTTCCTCCTTGGAGAGCCACACATAGCCGCAGTCTTCAAGGTCCAGCACGGAGCCGTCATAGGCAAAACCGTTGGCGTAGGTATAGTTGTAGGACTGGAAGTAGCGGACGTTGTTCGGCCATTGAAGTTCCCATTTCCATTGCGGCCCAAGCGCGCTGCAAATATCCGGGAGGGCATAGGTCCCGCCGGGAATATACTTCTCGTCGAGTTCGTTGAAGCCGATGATGCTGGCTCCGGTAAGGGCGATGGTGCGGTAGAGGGCGTCGCGGACATCGGCTTTATCCAGCGAACTCTCCTCGGGGTGACCGGAAGGTTTGAGCACGTTGTAACTGGCCGCCTTGACCTGGGCCTTGTTCTTCGAACTTGGTGAGAGGGAAACGATCTTTACCTGGATATCCGTGATGCAGAAACGGTTCTTCGTGTCAATATTGGAATAGGAGCCGAAAACCAGCCGGTGCTTGTTGGACACGCCGGCAATCCGAACGGTAGAAGTACTCCATTTCCGGCTTTGGGTTTCCAGCGGATAGCCTTCCGAGAGGGTGACGCCATAGAATTTCCAATTCTTTTGCGAAAGGGAGCTGCCGTCCTCGAGGAACACGGCCACCTGGTTGGTATTATCCTCGTTGCGACAGGAAGTTACAGTGACGTCGATGACCGCATCCTTGCCGTTGGGAATGCCGGCAAGGGCCGGAGATACGAGGTGCGTACGCGCCCCGGAAGACGTGACTCCGATACGCAGGTAACCGGAATAAGCATAGACGGAGCTGTTGCCGAAGAAGCCCCAGCCGGAAAGACGGCTCGACGCCGGGATAGAAGTGACGTCGAAGAGGCGGATCTGGTTGGCGTTATAGACGACATAGCGGCCATCGTCCGTGGAGATCGCACCCCTGGGAATGGTAAGGTCCGTTACACTCGGATAAAAACCTGCGGAACAGTCGAATTCCGATGAGCCCCAGCCGATCTCGCTGAAATCCTCCGCCAGAATGACCTGCCCTGCGGAAGCCTTGGAAACGTAGCGGGCATCGACGGGAGAGAAGGCCTCCGTGGTACCGGAGACGGGAGCGGATACGGCACCGTTGGAGAGATCACTGACGGTGAACCAGTAGGGTGTGGAAGGATTGAGGCCGCCGATCACAAAGCGCGGACGGGAATTGTTCCAACAGGACGCGTCGGCGGGAATGTGATGCGAGACGAACAGTTGGGTGCAGGCGGCATCGGTATAGAGGGAAAGCAGGTAAGACCTTGCAATCTCTTCTTCT
>Ga0310786_10000637_pt1 | contig 56239 bp, 66 predicted proteins | sample AusTroGonzalo_MG_FD_203881 | JGI IMG/M metagenome (GOLD analysis project Ga0310786, IMG submission 203881) | Bovine rumen microbial communities from tropical cattle in Woodstock, Queensland, Australia - Gonzalo_03 (v2) (version 2) | ecosystem: Host-associated > Mammals > Digestive system >...
GTCAACTACGCACGCCCTAAAGGGCGTGAGCTTGTACGGCTCCCACAGTTTCCATAGGGAGGCTTACATACGATTGGGTGGTTGACATGCACCCTGCCTTCCAGGTTCTCAATGCCCCGTCTAGGGGCGTCTTGAACGAGAAAGGATGTTTGCTCTTTCTAGCGATGTTTATGGCTGCATTCCAGTCGGCATCGAGGACAGTCCCGTTGGAACAATAGAACCTGCGGTTCCTGCGGGTTCCGTCCTTCTTGCCCGTTGTGCAGTCGGTATGGCTTGTCATGAACGGAGAAACTGTTTCTACCCGCTTTCCGGCGAGCAGTGCCTTGTATGACAAGATTTGCTTGAACTTGTAGAACGGTACTTGTGCCATCCTACGGTTGTGGTTCTTTTTCTTAAACCCTTCTTTGGTCTTGGAAGTCTTCTGCTTGATTCCGCTCAAATCTTCGAGGACTAGAATACTTGAATCAGTGCTTCCGATAATTGCATTGGCCATTCTGCGGCACATATCCGTGGATTGGTTCCGTTCTTTCCCGGACAGCGCGTATCTGTGCTTACGGGCAGACTTGGTACCCTTCTTCTGCAAGCATCTCTTTAGATAACGGAGCTTACGCCTACGGGCATTGTATTCCTTGCCGTTGAACATGATTCCGTCGGAAGTAATGGCAAACCTGCGTTCACCCAAGTCCACCCCTATACAAGTTTCGTTCTGTAAAGGAATTTCGGGAACCTTGAACGGGATGGACATGTAGAACTTGCCATCCCTAATGAATATCGTGGGGTCTCCCGGAACGTATTTCTTAAACATTTCCTGCAAACGTGGATACGTTTTGAACGTGACGTGGCTACGGATACGCTTGGTGTTCGTAGTCAGCATGATTCCTTCCGCAGTTAGGTGGTTATAGAGAAACCGATTTAGTTTATGGCTCAGTTGCGTCTTTTCGGGTATTCTAGCGTCCTTATGCCCGTTAGACCTGATACTGCGGATACTACCTATTGCCGTTCTATAAATAGCTACGACGGCATTGGAAGTCAAGCCCGTGAAATTATTACGGAGATATGAATAGACTGCATTATGTACACTCTTGATATCTAAAGGAACATTGCTTTTGCAGATGATATTAGCGCATTCATTGTATGCGCTGCGGGCTTGTTGCAACAATTCAACAAAGTGAGAACGGCAGTTCTCGTCGGGGAATACTATCTCTACGTTGTAAGTTATGCAGGAATCGTTTCTTTTCATATATACCTATGTGTAAATATATAATAATACAAGCGTTCTGTCAAGTGATAATATTGCCAATTCACATGCCACCTTAAAAGGTGGCATCTATCTTGGCTGTTTTATTGTATTTATAAATATAACTAATTATCTACTGAATGTCAATAGACAGTAATATCTAGTTTAATCTTATAAATGCATGGTATATGTTTTTTCGATATTTTTATATATTTAATGCATGGACTTCAATCATGACTATGACGGCACTAACGAACTGCTTGTTACGGGCAGCCGTGAACGCTTGCAGGCCTGCAAGTGCGTTATAATGTCGTTCGGGGATTTGGGTTACACGGACCCGCAGGTTCCTAATTTGGGAGAGGCTATAGGTGAATATACGGATTACGACGGAATAGATTCCGTGCAGTCTAAGATTCATGAGATACTTATACGCTCGCAGGTAGTCCGTGAGGACGAGATTATAAGCATTGACGTGATTTCTAGAGTCGGGGAAGACAGGTTCACAGTGGACTTGCAACTGACTTTTGGTAATGAGACTTTCGATGTGGACGGGATATCGTAGAGGTTTTTAGCATGGCGCAACAATTTTATGACCATTTTTCTTTGTCCAGTCTTTCGTTGCAGGAGCGGTTAGGTCGTTCGGCGACTTCGCTAAACAAGGATTCCGCAGTGTTCGGCCAGCAGGCCCGTTCGTTCGTGCAGATGCTCACGTACGGGTTGGACGCCGTTACGGCAAGGGCGGCATCACACCTGCTCAATATGGACGTTCTCTACAGTAACGATGCGTACTTGTTGAAACTGACCGAGGGCTTGTTACTCAATAGTATCAAGTCGATAACCCCACCGAAAATAAATGCTTCGATACCGTTGCGCTTTACGTCCGAACGACCTTATTCACGTTGGAGTTCGCTAGGTACCATTTCATTGAAGGACGGTTCCAAGACCAATATCGTTGCGTTCGAAATTTCCAAAAAGGGTTCTGTCGAAGGCTCGGAGCAAGGTAACAGCTATGAGGCTCTGTATTGTGCGGGCAACTATGTTCAGCAGATAATAGACAGCGGTTTCGAGGGTTATACACCTGGTGTGTTCGCAGCGGTATATGTTTCTGAAACGTACAAGTCTATATGGTCCGAATCCGTAGAAGTAAAGATTGAAATGGACAATGACGTTGACGCCATATACCCGAACCTGGCGTGGTCAATGGATGAACTTCTAGCAATGCCCGATGTGGACAATGCCATATTGGTTCAGCATACTCCTAGGGGTATGACGCTGACCCTGGGTGACGGTGAAATTTTTGGCAAGGGGTATAACAAAGGGGATGGCAAGGCAAGCATACAGCAGGTTATCATTACCTATGTAAAGTGCGAAAGTTTGGCCCCCGTGGACCATTCCACGTTGAAGTTCAACAGGGATATCACTGTAATACCTGGGAATGCTGTACCGCTCTTGTCACCTATCAATATGGGTGATACTGCGAGTTCGTTACGTTCTAGGGCCGTGGCGGAATTTTTTGCGGCTAGCAAGATTACTGACGAACGGGACCTTGTTACCGAAGTGAACAAGATTCCATTCGTGAAATCCTGTTATGCCCGTAGGGAATACAACTGGTCGCTGTGGGAAACCGTGTCGTCCCTGTGCAAGGGTTATAAGGATTACACGGCATTCAAGAATACTTATGGTGTGTCGTGGCAAGAAGTGCTTGATAGGGAAGATGTCGTAAAGACCAAGGAGATGCTTTTTTATACTAGGTATCTCTATAGTTCCTATAACAGGTATAATCCAGGCGATATGGTAGTTTACAAGGATAGTGTTTATATCTGTTCAAGCGCCAATCACAGGGGTGTACCTTCTGCCCGTAACGGGTGGGCATTCTTCATGACGTTGGCTAATGGTGACGCTGTGGCCAATGTATATCAAAGATATTATCCGTCTGCCAATATTTACGACAATGCCACTATTGTACTTTCGGGATTGGTTCTGAAGAACCGCAGGTATTGGAATGAGTATGGTCTGTATTACCGTGGTGATGTGGTGTATCACTCGGGTACACGCAAGCTGTGGTTGGCGCTTCGTGATGGAGGGCAGACTGTTGAACCCGGTAGCGAGGGCGACGTGTCCTTGTACAATGAGGACAGGTTTTGGGTAACTCGTGAAGAGGCTTTTGAACTTGATGACTCGGATACTACGGGGACTGTCTATAACCTAAGTTACAAGTTTGACGACTATGAACAGTTGACACAGGCTATATTTGAATCCGAAATCAAGGGTTATTTCAACATTGCAGGAAAGCTGGGATTCACGTCTGTAGTCGTGGAACCGTTAGGACAGGTGGGCGTGTCCGTGGATATCCAATATACCGCTCCGTATACTATGCAGCAGCAGGTGCGGGATACGCTTGAAGAATATATATGCTATAATGTAGGAAAGACTTTGGAAGCGGACACTCTCAATTCTTTGCTTACCGAGAAATATAACCTGTCTGCTGTCTATGTCAAGCTTCGTCTTGATTCCGTGGATAACACGCAGGACAGTATAGAGCTTGTGCTTCCTTCGGCTACATACGTGCCTCCAAGCAAGCTTAACGTGACCATCAAGGAAATTTTAGGAACGAGGTAGACTGCCCATGATTAATGTGCCACATGCCATTGTAGATTTTGCTGCCGCTTTGAAGCTCCTTGCCGAATCGCAGAGCGATGTATCGGAGCTTGTTACTAAATGGGATTTGATATGCAATACATATACGCCCATGACTGTAGACATAACGTTGTCTAACGGTGTACATAAGGTTGATAATCTTGCCAAGATACGTAACGACCTTATCAAGGGGCTGTCCTTGAAAAATCCCACTGTGGTTGAAATAAAGTACAGGACAAACGAGCGTGATTACGGAAGGCAGACGGCATCACAGTTAATCGGTAATTCCTGGTATGCCGTAGGGGAGAATCCGTTTGACGCCAATTCGTCGGGATGGAAGAGTTGCTTGAGATTCCTTGACAACGACGTACGTTCGGTGTGTTTCCCGGATACAGGGGATATCCATGCCGACCTTATGGGTATGCCACGTGTTGTTGTTTTAGGGGTACCTGTGGGTAATGGACAGCCCGTTACCGAAGTTACCATCCATTTGTCGGCACCTAGCGCCAACTGGGCATCCGACAACTTGATTGGGGGTGATAAACAGTTATACGCTGTAACTATGTTCGTGAACCGCAATTTCGGTGGTTATGGCTCTGCCGCGATTGCTTATCCGGGTAATCCTGTTACACTGCATGTGTATGACGCTACAGGTGTAAGGCTATTCACACGTGAGATACCTCCTGCCAAGTGCGTATCGTATATGTTCTTTGCGGGTCCGGGGCAGAATACTGTTAATTTCCATGAACTGATGCCTGCATAGATAGGGGGACTATAGAGTATGTCAAGCGTAGTGGACAGTTCTACGGCTCTTGAAGTGATGAAGTCTGCCAATGACGACTTCGTAGAACTTTTGTTGAAATTGAAGTCCCTTCTTAACGGGAAGAATCCCGTTACTTTTACGATGGGAGAATATACTATAACGGTCAATACTATTCTTGAGTTAATCAACAACTACAAGAATGGTAAGTTCGAGGAAGTTATACTCGGCGGTCAGCCTTCGGGTCCGCAGGTAAAGCTGTCTGTAGATTCTAACGGGAATCTTTGTGTTACGGATGTTGACGGGAATGTTGTTTCGATATCCTGCAAGAAGCTTATATCCTCTGTACTTGAGAACTGCATTGCTAACCAGGTTACGGCTACGTCTGCCAAGATAAATTCTGTGCAGGGAACTGTATCCGTAACTGGCGGAAACGTAAGTTTCGATTCTATGCAGTTCAACCGTTTGGCTATTGACAGATTGTTGAAGGCACGAGTCATAGAGGCTTCGCAGCTTGTAGTTTCAGATGATTTGCGATGCAATGAAATTATGGTTCTTGGTGTACGCAAGTTCGTACCGAAGTATGTCCGTTCGTTATTCTACAGGAACGGGACGGCCATGGTCAATGCTGCAAGTTTTCTTCAGTACGATACGGACGGTTCTTGGAAGATGAACGCAGGAGGCGACAGCTTGACACCTGCGGACATAGGATTCCGTAAAGTAGATAGTATGGATGGGCTTGTAGCAGCTACTGTGGTACCCGATATGATTCGGTTCATGGGTGACACGGACTATTTGGATTTCGTTACCCGTCGTACCCGTATGTTTTCTAGCGTGGCTGAAGAATCTACTGTTCCGCCTAATGTGGCGGTGTATGCGACAAGCCCGAATAGTTCTTCCTATGTGCCTATAGCGTTTGACGGGAGCAAGTATCTTTTTGCGGCAATTTTGGCTTTTCCGACAGGTGGCTATGTACCGTCACAGACCGCTAACGGTACATTGTACTTGACATCGTTTGCGCCAAGTGACATCGGTAAGGAAATTTACTATCAGACCTATAACAAGAAGTGGAAGATATACCGTACGATGAAGCTTATCTACGATAGTGCGTCCGCTACTACTCCGACATCCGTAGAGTTCGGACAGTTGACCAATCTTCCAGAGTATACTTGTTCCAAGTTCATAGTCAATTATGTCACCGAAGTTACTTCTAGTGGGAAATCCGTAACCTACACTTTGGAATTTGCATGATGATTAATGCCAATACGTCTACCCGTACTTTCCGTGAGTTGCAGTTTGACCTCCATGCTTTTTTGGTGGCCCTGTATGAGCTTTTCCCGGTGGATGGACAGGACGACAAGGGTTTAGTTGAAGTAAAGTGGTCGGATGGTTCCGTCGATGTGGTGCCTACGTTTGAACTTATACGTGGAATTTGCGATTCTTCATTCGGTAGGCTGATTATAGGGGATAGCGCCGAACTTGTCCCTGGTGTACTTAATGGGATGCCTTCGGATGCGACAAATTATAGGGATGAACTTTACCTTCTTATAAATTCTGTGCCGTTGAAGGCTAACATGCCTTCTATAGGTGATGCGTCTACCGACATTGAGTTTGTTGGTGGCGTAATAGTAAGCCTGGTGGCTGATACGGTGTCCTTACCCGATGGCGTGACAGTATCGGAACTGACAGTGACGGGGAACCTATCTACGGGTTATTGCGAAGTTGCAGAAAACTTGGAATCTAACGGTGAATTTTATGCAGAGGATGGCAAGGTATCCACGTTGGACGTATCCGGGATGGATTTGACTCAACCTGTCCGTGTATATACGCCCAATAGCCCTATATATGACTTGTCGCAATATTCGTATATAACAGACCTTTCCGATATTAAAGGAATGTACAGGGTGTCCGGGCTGTTCCGTTATGGGGATACCTACGATGCGGATACGCAGCGCCGCTTCAATGAATACGGTGCCTGTGTTGTAGTGGAAGTACCTGTACTTTCGGATATTATCAATGGAGAACTTGTGTACGATTATATGGAATCTCCAAAGGAGAATTATCCAGAAGACTATACACGTCCGTTCCCTGCGTATTCCATATCGAACCTGGTAATGCTGTACCCCTTGAAGCAGACCCGTAGTACCAACCGATACGGTACTATGTATGTAAGGTTGCTTCCTCCGTCGGAAGAGGATATCGGGAAGATTATAAACGTGAGGAACGTTACCGATGGCTATATCACAGTTAGTAACGTATGGTCTTTCGGTATGAGGGAATATACGTCTGTCCGCAAGTCCACGTCGTCACCTGCATGGTTGGAGGCTTTAGGTATTTCTAGGGAATCCAGGGATATTAGTACCGTAGGAGATGTTACATCGTTGAATACTGTTACGTTGCCTCCGTATTCGTCCATAGATTTCTTGTTTGGTTGGGATGTACGTAGCGGTAAGTTGACTGCGTATATGCAACCTATGACCAGTTTGAACTTGAAATATGCTGGGGTGTAGTCGTGAGTGAATATTTTGTAAATACTTCGTATGTACGGAATTATGTAGTTGTATCGGCTTCCTCGGATGGCGTGGTACTTAGGCCCGCAGATAATGAAACGTTGATGTCGTATTGGCGTGAATTTCTTTCGGGATATATAGACGTACCCGTTCCTGTGGACGTTTTGCCTACGTTGCATATATCTCAACTACCTTTGGATGTTCTTAAAGTCGATGCCTACGTGGACTATGTGATAGAGTACCCGCGTGTGGAAGTATATTATGGCGACAGGGTTATAGATATTTCCGACAGGGTATCGGTCAACCATCCTAATCCCGAGACTCCCGGCCTGTATGCCTTGGATTTTACGGTATCTTTGGAGGGTGGAAGTTCTTCTGTTATTTGGCGTTCGTGGGTATCCATTGAGGAACCCCCTCTTCTTAGGAAGGTTATTACTCCGTGGAATCGTGACAACAAGATTATTGCCGACATGAACAGGCAGGTAATCGAACCGCAGTTCTTGGAAGCCCTCTATGAAGCGGGTGTTCCCCTGTATAACTTTCAGCAGGCTAATGCTCCCACCGCTGTAAGTCAGTTTGCCGTCATGAAGTATAGGGATGCCCGCGTCATAGTTATTGAAGGTCGCCTATTCGTGTCTGGACCTCGTTTGCCCGTAGGTACCGAAGTGACTGTTGCGGGTATAACCCGTATACTCGGTGTGAATGTGCTATGCCCGCAATTCTCCCCGCAGGATGTGTACACGGCGGGTAATCTTGTAAGTTATTGCGGTACGGATTATTATGCCCTTGAAGATATCCCTGTTACGGAATATCCAGACCCGTCTGACCCGTCTAGGGTAATCAAGGGTAGCCTGCTCCCCACATCCCTGTATTTCGAGGGTGGCGTAAGCAATGCCTGTTGGTTGCAGGGTACATACTATTCTGTCGAGGCTATGGACTTGCCCGACGGTGAATATGAACTTACTTCGTTATGGGCAGCACTTGATGTAGGCGGATATACGTTCAAGATGGATTTGTTGAGGGCATTCCCTGTTCACCATTATTGGGGTATATACGACCGTAAGTATTTTTATGACTATGCTACGGGAGACCTTGTATCCGTAATCAATGAAGGCATGGTCTCCTTGTTCCAGCGCAACGATACGCCTATTACGGACAGCGCTGTAGATTCTTCGTATAAGCCTGGGCATTATAAGAATCCTTATTGGACAGAAGTATACAGCGAAAGTTACAACGATGCCTTGCAGAATCCTATTATACGTCCTTGTACTAATGCATCCAACGCTATTGTCAGCAAGACATATCCGGCTAGAGAAGAAGCGTTCCGTATGTATGCCAAGTTGGTGGATATACCTTATCCGCTTGTGGATGCCATAGGTGCCAAGTATAGCGTATTGCTGTGGGCGCTCCTGTACAGGACAAGGGAGACTTTCCCCGGTATCAAGGCTGCATTGAATGCCATCGGTATCGACATAGAGAATCTTAGAAGGGTTTATCCCTCCGTGAAATACAGGCTGTGGGGAAATTCTACGCCCATAGACGATATCTATACGGAAATAGCTACTGTCCGTGATATTGCTCGTTCCGTAAAATTTGACAAGATTTGGACGGCGGATGGACTCCCACCTGTGTGTGGGCAGGATGACCCCCGCTATGGTACAGCGTGGTATGTCACTGACTGGATTAGGTATTCCCGTGAAGGGGAAGACCCCGATACCGTGTGGGTATGCAGGGAGACATCATCCCCGAGAAGATGGGAAAAGTATTATTCGTTCGAGCATGTAGGCTCCGATAGGGATATAGCGGACTATGATTATTCCGTGAATAACAGATACTATAGAGCCGATGCCAATTTGATGAAACGGCTTGCGGCTGACTGCACCGTAGACTTGGATGATAACTATCAATGGATAGACGATGATTCCTTCTCAAGCTTCTCCCTAGCCTTGACAAAGTTGCTGTCCTATGAAGTACCTATCTACATTTACCTTAGATTGCGTATACGCTTGGCTACCGTAGGCCATGCACGGGTGAGGGGTATATCCAAACCTGTAGTCTTGAAGGGTGCATGGGGTGGCTCCATAGGATTGAAACTCTATCCGGGCAAGTATTTTGACATGGCTTCCTTGGAAGTAAGGAGCGCATATCCTACCGTACTGTATTCCTATGAAAAACTTTCGGAGGATAGTCCCGACACGGATTGGACGGAATATACGGGATATTCCCCTATGGACGGATACAGGTATTTTCAGTTCGAACGTGCAGTATACGTAAGGTTGAGGTTTAGTGAAAATAACGTGTTCAAGGTAGATTCCGATGCCGATACGGAGGCAGGACATTACAGATGGTGCTGGACTTCCCGCTATACGATAGGGTGTCTAGGCGACCCCGAATCTACGGATACGGACGACGGTTTCATTGACGCTACACAAATGCCGACAGTAGGTAGCGGTCATTCCGCCCCGGATATCTATCTGTGCAAGGGTATTGCGGCAATTACCGTGCGTATAGGTACGGGTACAGTTAATGTCTCCGCACAGGCTCTTCAGTGGCAGTACGTCTTTGGAGACCCTGCGTGGACTATGGACGAGGTATTGCCGTTTGCGGATTGGTCGGCGCTTGATGGTGTAAAGCTGCTAGGTTCGTGGGTGGGCAGTGCTGCGGACTTCAAGTCTGCCGTAGTACGCTGTACTTCTCCCGAGGTTCCGTGGTTGACTTCTACATGGGAGTCGGGTACATTGAAGGTAGGCGGCGGGGTCCCAAGGTTTATTTATCTGTGGGACAGGAACAGCCGTTTGATAGGTACCCTAGTGGTACCGTTCAACGAGCGCATGGTACTTGAAGGTAACAGTTCGGATTATCTGTTGAAGTTTGTATTTGAAGATTCCAACTAAAAAGGTATATTTTTGCTATGTATAAGTTTAGAAATAACGAAGCAACCGAACTGGACGCACAGTCGTTAAAGCAGTATACGAACAGGAACCTTCCTGCCGGATATTCCGCTGCCGTTTCCGCAGATGACAAGGGCGTGGCCATCGACATCTACGACAGTGATGTTATGGTGTCATCCGTATCTGTAGGCGGATTATCGCAGGCGGATGCCGAAAAGAAAATTGATGCTGCTTTGGAGGAATTTTAGCTATGCCGAATAAATATGACATGTTGACAAATGAAGGAAGCCTTGCATTGGCCCGTGCAGTAGCTACGGGTGCAAAGTTGTCTATTAGGGGGGCTTCGCTCTGTAAGGTAGACAGTGGCATGGCCACGGTTGAAGCAGTAGCTGCCTGCACATGGGCGCCCGACCCCGACAGGCCGGAAAGGCAAGCATTGAAACCTTCGGCTATCGAAGGTGCCGTACTCCCGTGTACAAGCTATTTGCCAAGCATGCCCGATATAGACGGGGTTGAGACCGGTAGCCCTGTCGCTGCATTGGACATCGAATTTACGTTCATGCCTTCATCGGAAGTCCAGTACAACGTTATTGCTGTTTTGGCAGACCTTTACTACATGTTCGCCCCGTTTGAAAAAAGGGCCTCCTATCGTGTGGGTGATACTGTTTGGTATCTTGACAACGAGGATAACTATACGTACTACCGCTGTATCAAGGATATAGAGAGGACAGAGGTATATCCTATAGGTGATACTGAACATTGGCAGCGTGTACAGGTGTACAATCAACTGGATACATCTACCGATACGGGTAACTTGCAGTATAGGTCCATTACGGAAGAACCCGTCTTGCTGTATGTTTCCAAGACGGCAGGTTATGTAACTGTCGGTCCCGAAATGGAAATAGATTACAAGGTCCGTCTGTATCTTGAGGGTGTTGACAATGCGGCAAGCGTACGGGAATACGTAGTGTTCGATACATTGGGTCCCGAATTTATGGATTCGACGAAAATAGAATTGTTGGCATATTTTGCGCAGGCTATGCAGCACATACGTGATGTCGCTGTTGAGCGTGCGGGGAGGCCGTAGCCCATGGCTGTGAATCTTCGTGATGTCATTGATGAAGAATTGAATATCGAGACCGAGGAACTGATTTCCGACGGTGCCCTTGCGCGTATGTACAAGAAAGCCGTAAATTGGTATCGTAAATACAGGTTGTTCCCTAGAACAAATACGTTCAATTATTCAATCGAGAGCGGCGACTACGTTCCCGATATCCTTATGGACCAAGTTGTGACCATAGACGGTAAGACGGGGAAGCTGTCGGAGTTTGTAGATACGCAGACACGTATATTCAACGGTACCCGTACTATACAGGTAGAGATAGCCTTGACTTCGAACAATGCCTATTTGGCGGGTTTGCCACATGAGCTTGAAAACCTGTTCGTGTCCTATTGCAAGATTGCCATAGGTCAACGCTTGAAGTTCTCTAAATATCCGTCGCAGCCAATAGAGCTTGACGGTCCTGCTATGTACTCCGAAGGAACAGAGGGTGCTAAGTATTGGGAGAACTTTATCGAGATTAACCGTGACGAGGACCCCGAGAACATTACGGACTTGCGCAAGGAAGCCTATACGGGTATTCCAAAGACCTATTTCTATGCGGGTACGGTGCTATGGAGATGATTTTCAGTCATGGGAAAGATTAGCCGACGTGACATACTTGCTGCTGTCAAGGAACTGGGCAAGCACAGGCTCCCAAGGGTGGAGTCGGCACCCGTATCCGTACAGGCGTTGGTTTCGGTAAAGTCCCAGCACCATACGGAAAACAGGGTGGCGGTTCTGCAAGCAATAAGCGAACAGCGTAGGTCTATACTTCGCGGTAGTATAAAGTCCTCCCGTTATATATGGACCCCCGAAGATTCAGAACTATTCAAACGACTGATATCCTTGCAGGATATAGAATGTTCCTATACGGGTGATAGGTGGGGTGAACTTTTCGTACATTGGCTTTACGTTGAGCGGTCGGAACCTAGATTGACTGCTTGTGAAATATTCCATCTCAACATGTTCCGTTATTTTTCTGTTCCCTGCAAGATGTCTGTAATCCATATTCGGTTGGCTTGCAGGAGTGATACTGTTCCTGCACCCGTGTCTGAATTTGTATCCATCATGGAATCTTACGGATGTTCCGTGGATTTGAAGATTGTACCGTGTAAGGATAACTGGGAACATGATACGATAATGGAAGCGGTTGAATATGCCGTGTCCACGGGAAAGTTTATATACTATACGCATTTTAAGGGAGTTTCCCGATTAAAGGACAGTTGTACCCGTTATAGCGGTCGTGAAACCGTGCATCCGTTGAACGTGCTGTATTGGTGTTACATAATGTACAGGGGATTGTTCTCGGAGTTTACGGGACATGCTGCAATAGGTCCTATAGCCTGTAACCGTATCAACAAGGAATACCTGTTGCGGGACTTGTCATGGAGTACAAATCCCACTTATCAGTATATAGGTAGTTTCCAAGGGTTTGACGGGGTTGCGCTTGCCCGTGCTTTCGAACGTCTTGGTCTGAACAGGTCTTCCCGTGACTTGATGCTATGGTGGGGAGGTCGCTATACCGTGGAAATGTTCCTGTGCCTTGTGTTCCTTGAAAACGAGGTCTATTCCATCGCACAGATGGAAACCGAGAGCACTGCATATGGGATGTACGTAAAGGGATTCTGTCCTAGGTTCCGTCATGAATTTACAGGTTTGTTTAGTGATAGGTCTAATCCTATTGCGGATTCCCGTAATAATTCTGTGGCCGTGTGTGCCATTGCACGTAATGAGGACGCCTATATAGTGGAATGGGTAGAATATTACAGGAAACTGGGCGTTTCCCATATATATATCTACGACAATAATACCTGTGAGACGGCCACCATGTCTTCATTGAACAAGTTGCCGTATGTTACGGTTATTCCCGTATATGGGGAAGAAGGCCTACGGGACATAGGCTACCAGGTAGGGGCATACACGCAAGCATATCGTGAATTTGGAGACTTGTATGGTTGGATGGGATTCTTCGACATAGATGAATTTGTAGTCCTGGACAAAAGGGATATAGTAGAATTTTTGGGGAATCCGTATTACGAAGGTACGCATGTAGTACGGTTGCATTGGCGCTATTACGGTGATAACGGTTGCACTAGGTACAGTCCAAGACCTGTAATGGAAAGGTTTAAAGAACCTGCTCCTGTCGATGTGAAATATTCCAATCCTAGGGTGGATGAAAATAGCTACGTTAAAAGTTTTGTTCGTACAGGATATGCAGAGATGCAGATGGACGTGCATTCGCCTAGATTTTTTGGGTCTGTTTGTCGTAATTCTAAGGGATTCTTCGGGTTGCCTACAAAGACTACGGAACCTGTCATATTAGATAACGCAAGGGTCAATCATTACGGTACGAAGAGTATCGAGGAATATATATGGCGCAGGATGCCCGGTAAGGATAAAAACGTGTCTCCCAACGGTGCTTGCAATGGCAGGAACGCGATAACCGCCAAGGACCGTCTTGATTGGTTCTTCAACGTAAACGATGTCACTACAGAAAAACTAGAGATTATCGGGAAGATGCTGCCAGGTTTAATGTATGTACCCTTGAAAAAGAATGTATAATTATTTAATAAAACCTATTGACAGCTACTAGGTAATTAGTTATATTTACAGGGTGGACAGATAAACAACCATTTCAAACCGAGGATAGCCCCATGAAGAAGTTCAAGGTAGAATACATTGACGAATTTGGCGGTCGCCATTCTGCAATCGTGGAATGCAGTGATATCGACGAAGTTTGCTGCGAAGCACTTGATACCGTTGACGGTATCTACGACATTGAGAATATTATTGAAATTGGCTAATTCTGTAAACTTACGGTTTATGTTATGGCTCAACTAAAAATACGTTTGCACGGAACTCCTATGGAAAATGCGTTCATGGAGATGATGGCAGAGAATCTGGACGATACCGACTTGCATCCGAAGGTCGGAATCTTTTGGTATTCCCCGGCCTATAAGTGTTTTGGCGTGGACTACTCCTACTATGATGAAGCCCCGTTCATGCCCAACAGTTTCTTCCAGCAGAGAGCTAATATGAGCCGCAGGGTTCACCAAAACTATTGGCCCATATTGAAGCGCAGAGGAAAGTTGCCCCGTGAGTATGCGATGATTTCTGACTACACATTAGTTCCCCGTGGCAGAGTGTTCGGGTTGGAAGACGGGACTTTTCGTGTTATGCACGGCAAGTGGCTAGACCAGTACCCCGAAGCCAAGCAGGATATTTTGGATGAATTTGAACTTCCACCCGAAAAGACCCTGTTTGTGTATTCCGACCATTGGGACATCGGGCACGGATGGAATGAAGAACTTGCCTAGAGAAAATAATATATATTTAGGTCATGAATTTCGACCTAGGTACAAATGCTCTCCGTAGGGCTTTAAGTCCCCGGACTTACACGTTACGGTGTAAGGTTCTTGAAATCGGCTCTTTTTGCAAGGTGCAGTGCACGATGAACGCACAGGAAGAGACACACCTTAATTTTTGGGCCAAGCCCCTGCTCCCACAGTCATTCTCGTATGAAGTCGATGACGAGGTTATAGTGGAAGTACGGTCTCTCTGCGAAGCATATATCCTAGGTCTAGCCAAGGAACTTTTCGATACGAACACGGAAGAGGAATACTGCGTCCGTCTGGGTAAGACCATCCTCAAGGGTAGGAAGGACGGCACACAGTTCGAGTTTACGGGTGGCGATGATGGATTCCGTGTGGAGCATTCCCCTGCGGGTACTACCGTAGAGACCAAGGGCATACTTTCTTTGACTGGAGACAGAGTTAACCTTGGCGACGGCATGAGCCTAGGCTTGAACTGCAACACTGTATGTCCGTTGCAGGGGCAGCACTTGACACCTACACAGTTCAAGACTTATCTCTAGAGGACACCGCCCATGATTCAGTCCATTGCCATACAGGCTTATTTCAACCAGATGCGAGGATTCTTTACTCGGCAGGGTTTTGACCGCTCGATGAAGGTGGTATACGGGGCAGACGCAGAAGGTCCGCAGAGGTTGCTTGACCAGGACATAGCGAACAAGGAAATGCCCCGCAAGTCTATGACGGACAGGGAAACCGTCCGCTCCAACCCATATACTTATCTGTTCTGGACTAGGGATTCGCTGAAGAACCTTGTACGCCGACCTGTAAACTTGCAGGATGGGTTTGGACCCGACGGTAGCGTGCGATACAAGAAGACCGTATCGGCAGAGTTCGGTATGGGTTGCGTATTGGTCTCTAACAAGATGGACTTGATTGAGGATTTTGCGGAAGCATTTGCCTCCGAATATCAGAATCTCCACAATGTCCCGGTAAATCTGAAGTTCGCATATGACGACCGCAATTCCGTAAGTGCCGGGGGTTTCAATACCATAGGTCTGAGCTTTACCATAATACAGGACCTCGGTACGGAGGAACCTGTATCGTTCCGTGTAGGGAACCTGTTTTCCTATTCGTGGAACGTCCGCATATTCTTGAACTTCGTAAGCGAGTTCGCGGATATCCGCCTGTCTCCATTGGAAAGGGTTATCGTGGACCTGTATAACGTGAACGGTGTTCCGTTGGCTTCCATGGACTTCAAGAGTCACTTGAATAACAACCGTGACGCCGAATCCATGAGGGAAGTGCATTTACAGCTACAGGCCAATGGTAAGTACAGGATTTCCATCGGAAACCCGAAGGACTTGAACATACCTACGTTCATCCTTGTTGCATTGGATGAAGGGGTCTTGCAAAATCTTGTAGATGACCAGGGGGACGTATTCGTGGCTGCCGAACCCGTGGACTGGGAAAGTATCCTGTTCTATGTCCGTTCAGTGGCAGAAGACGGCAGCGTTGCCGACCTTGTAGTAGTGTATGGTGATTCCAAGGTGTCCGATTTCTATGACATTACGGTTCCGTCGGATTCTGTGGAAATCCTTGTAGGCGGTACGTTGGACCCGTTTTCCAATGTTCCGTTCACGGTGTCTCCGGGCGAGAGTACCGACAAGGGACTGTACGAGACATACACCGCCACGAACGGGGAGACTTTCCTGGTACCCAAGCAGGCGTTCGTGGAAGTGAAAAAAGATTGATTTATACTGTTGACAGTGCCTAGATATTTTGTTATATTTAGCAGGGTGGCACGTACGGAAGCTTTTGTGCGGGGCATAAGTCTGCACAACATCTTACGTCCGTATCGTAGCCTGTTAGCTCATACCTAGCAATGATTTAATCATTTCATGAGTTATATGGCTTTAAATCTTCATTTTTGGCTATTTTCGGAAGCCGAGGGACCGAAACTTTAGAGAGAGCGAGGGATAGAGCTGTCCCCCTGTACGGGAAGGCAGCTACATCTGGACTGAACTTCGTCGGTCGCTCGGTATGTCGGCACGTAATGTGCAATCACCTACTTTGCTGTGCAAAACCTGTTCGGTCATCCTGTAACAGGGCTTCTTGGTGATTCTGTCGTTCGTTTAGGAACAATGGCGGGATTTGGAACGCTTGCAGGGCGTTCCTCGTAATTTAGAGTTGGATGGCTTGTTCTTTTGTAGTGCACGCCATGTTCAACACTGTATGCTGCCACACGTCGCACGTCGGCTCGTCCGTGGTACGGCGGTCTAACGTGCTCCATTGCACGGCTTGTTTTCCGCCAGTTCGCCCGTGATAGGCTGTCCTGTTGGTTCCTGTGGGTTGCAGGTCTTTGCAGGCATCCGCAACAAGTGCGGTTAACGCTAGGGGATGGCATCCTTTTAGAATCCGAGGTCCCTAGTATGTTCTAAGTACCACTTATTCTGTTCGCAATGTGCCTATCGGCCTGTTCGCTGTCAACTGTTTTCGCATATGAAATACAAATGCCCGAAGAATACTTAAAACGCAATCCAGTATTTTTCGGGCATTTAAAATTTTTATAGCTTGTGTGTGGATTGCGTTAAACGCACATGCTAATTTCAGATGTAAATATATATAATGAAGTAGTTCCCGTCAACGTATATTTTTAGTTTACACTCTTGCCTGTTGGTTGATATTTTGTTATATTTAGCCTTATATTACAAGGAAGGTTCGAATGGCAATTAAATTGAGAGTTCCAAAGGAAATATTCAAGATGTACCAAGGCTGTACATTAGAAGAATGTTTGCGCATGTACAGGGATTCAGCCATGACCTTGAAAAGCACCCCTCGTTGTATTCTTAGGGCATTAATTGCTAAAAAGGCTATATATGGGGATGATGCGTACAAGGGCATTCCTAATCCTAATTATCCCATGATTCCTAAGCATGCGGACAAGGGAATATTGTCACTCTATAAGGAATTGCCATTGGACAAATGCATTCTCTTGTACAAGATGCAGCATGATAATGTCGATTGCAAAACTAGATTTGCCGTACGTACTATTATCGGAGCCAAGCTTATTTACGGCGAAAATTATGGTAAACTTCCCGAAAACCGTATACAACCTGTGCAATTTTCGAAATAATTAGTTATTTTTCCCTTGTGAATTGATACAAGGGATTTTTTTATGCCTAATTGGACAATCAGCTATACTGACGTTTTTGGTAAGAAGAAGGTGGAGTCGTTCAAGTCGCATGACGAAGCGCAGGCTCGCTACGCGGACTTGCTTCCACGTACTTACGGGGACCTCGGGGACCTTGAAAAGGTTACAGCCCCGGTGAAATCCGCTGTTAAAGCTACGGAGTCATTACGGGATGACTTGAAGGAACAGTTTGATGACTTGGAGGATGTGGCCCGTCGTCTCATGCTAAATGGCGAAGATAATGCGGCAGGCCGTTATTTTTATGTAAAGCCGGGTCCTTCAAATTCTGCGTATCTTTCGATGTACAGTATTTTTTCCAAGACAGGTTCGCATGTCATGGATATTGTCGTTGGTGAAGAGACGGTGGATATCATCAATGGTGGTGATTACACGGATGAAGGGTTTGACGCAGCTTATGACGTTGTAGAACCTGTAGTTGCAGATATGTTCCGATTGGCATATTCTGACGGGAATACAGGTATCGTTCGTAAATTCAACAACAGTGCGGATTATCATAAAGCTATGAAGGAAGATTGCGGTGGTTCTTCTGCCGCATCGCTCGGTGCAGTCCCGACCGCCGTAGTTCGTCCGTCTCACAAGCAGGAAGCTTTGCCCCCTAAGAAATGGGGGATTACCAGACGGTTCCCGTCCCGTGCTGTGCTTGTGAACAAGGCCAAGAGTCTTCGTGGTACGGAAATCACCGATTTTGACGAATACTTGAAACTGAACAATGACCTTACGCTTGACAAGATTGGTTTTGCCATGGACCGCAACGGAAATTCCGTAGCACGTCTGTGGTGGGGCGAGGGTGACGAAAAGTATTACTATTCTACAAGCCGCGATGTCCTGGATAGGACCGTGTAATTACAAAAGGACAGAAATATCATGCAAATCGCAGAAGACTATATTCCATTTAAATGTGAATTTATAGACGATATCGCCCGCGTGGACGAGTCGGCGCAGTCCGAAGTCGCAAAGAGCGGCGGTACTATCCTGGCTATCGTGAAGGGTCAGCATTTTGTACCTGGCGGCATTTCTCGTAACCATCGCAAGTATACGGAAGAATTGTGGGAAGTGGCCGGGAAGGACGAGGACGTTCAGCGTAAGCTAAAGAACGGACAGATGTTTGGTCGTATCGGCCATGAAGCCGAAATTACAGACGAAGATATTGCCGAAGGTAAGTTCTCCCACATTACCCGTAATATTGACTGGAAGACAGGCGTTGCCGAATCGGTCATCTATAATACGGATATGGGTAAGACGCTATACACTATTCTTCGTGCGGGTACGACCATGTATGTCAGTTCCCGTGCCGATGGCGATTATGAAGGTAAGGACGAGGACGGCAACGATATCCTTGACCCGAAGACCTACAAGCTTGAACGCTTTGACTTCGTGCAGGACCCTGGGTTCCTGGACGCAAAGCCGAAGATGATTTCCGAGAGCAAGAAGAACGAAAAGATTGAAGAAACCGTGAACGAACGTGTGGCCGAAGCTTTACTTTACCTTGCTAAGGAACTTGGGGCACCTGTCGAACTTGACGGTAGCACCTATGTTGTCGAAAGTCTTGAAAAGTCCTCCGTATCCATGACAAATTGTGACAACGATACTTCGGATACTTACAAATTCGAGGAATTTACCGAAGTGACCGCCGACTTGAAGCAGTCCGTTGTAAAATTTGTCGAGAGCCTGCGGGAAGACTTGAAGATATCCGAGGATACCATCCACGATTTGAAGTTCGCCAACAAGCATGGGTTGAACGAAGATTATGTGAAGGAACGCCGTCGTGCAGGGGCTACGTATGAAGCTATCGAGCATGAACAGCCTGCCGTACAGACGTTTAAGATAGTGGAAGCCAAGGCGCCTGTCCGTGAGACGGGTGGCGACAACGACGGTTCATTGATTAGCTATATTCTCGGTAATCGCTAGGAGGGCTTGATTATGTCAAAGATGAAAATTAAGGTACACGAATCTGAAGAAACCCTGTTGGACAGTTTTGAAATGTTAGCTAATACCAGCAGTGTGGTTAGCAGCAGTCTGTCTGAACATGGGAATTATTCGTTGTGGTCCGTTGTTCGTGATATTCAAAATGGCTCCGAGCCGTTGGACACTCCTGCTGAGGTTAAGGCACAAATATTGAAAAAGAAAGCAAATATTGAAGCAGCGTTTGAAAATTTCATTACGAAGCTGGACGCTTATTTGTAATTTTGGGGGCAGGTTATGGCATTACGTATTAACCTACACGAAAGCAAGAAGACAGAAACACAGGGTCTTGTGTTCCTGCCAGACAGTTTGAAGTCTGACATTGAATACGAACTTCCGTCGCTTTACAGGGCTAACGGACTCGCCGTTTTCAAGGGTAAGGAAGAAGTCGAACCCGATGCAGCATGGGACGTAGAAGATATGTCCTGGGACGTTGACGAAGCCACCGTGGAAGGCAACTACCTTATGGTCGCTTTTAAGGACAATCCCGGTGCCGAAAAGGTAAAGTCTGTTATGGCTGACGAATACAAGAAGGCTGTGCTGCCCGAAGCCCTTGAACTTGTCGGCTACCTTGACGTGGGTGCCCTGCGTGACGCTTTCGGTGGGCAGGTCGTTGACGCTACGAAGGGCAAGGATTATGAACTTGGCTACTACCTTGGCGACATTAACGATATGGGCGACGTTCCCGGTGGAATTGATAATGCCTACACTGAAAACGGTGAAGTTAGCTGTATGGTAGGAGCGTTTGGATTTACAGTGGCCGAGGCGGCTAATGGCAGCGAAATCAAGGAAACGCAATCTGTGGACGAAGCCTTGAAATTGGTCGAAGAACTGTATACCAAATATAATTTTAGATAGAGGTAGGAATATGAAAACTTTCTCAAGAGATGATTTGATTGCAGAACTCGCTTCTAATCTTTCGGTTATGCCGGATGGTTATGGCACGTGGAAAGTTCGCAGTTATGTGGGGTATAGCCGTAATCCTATGGCAAAGGATTCGTTTATTACACACGATGAAGCCGACAACATTGGTGAAATGGACGGCGAGAAATACAATCCGCAGGACTTTGATGATTGGTATTCTTGGCAGGATTGGAAAGCCCATGGATGGGATGAAGAACCCGACCCGAGCGATTCTGAGGTTCGCTCTTTGTTTGATGAATACTGCAACGCTACGTGGTCTGATTCTGCCAACTCGGATAACTATGAGCCAGATGAAGATAGGGTTTTGCGTCTTGCCGAGAAGATTGTGGATATGTGGGATAATGGTAATTATCCCGACGACGTGTTTGTAGGGGATAACGGCTACTATATCTTTGAGGACGAGGACGAACAGAACGTGTTTGATGATAACCTTGGCTATTACATTACTCAATTCAACAACGGGAAGTTTGACGAATTTAACACCGAAGTTGAACGAGTCCATGATGGCGAATAATAATTTGAGAGGTTGCATTATGGCATCTATGCATAAGAAGATTGAAGCGTTCAAGAAGAACGAAAGCGATGGTTCCGTATGGGACGTATTCGATGACCTCGTGGATGGGTTGAAGGACTACGGCCTGTCACAGCAGGAAGCAGAAAAGGCTGTAGAGGATTCCGGCATTTCTTTGAGTTCTGTTAAGGCCGATGCCGAGGTGAAGGGGTATCCTCGTGCTATTATGGGTGCTCTTGATGCAGTTTATACTGTTTATATGGATAAACAGGAAGAATCTAAGAAGAACGAGGCCGATAGCGTTAGTGCGGTTGATTTCTGGAATAATTATATCAAGGACCGCACCATAGAAATTCTTGAATCCTACGATGTAAATTCCGCACAGGGCGGTGATGCATGGGAAAATATCGGTGACGGTGTTGAAGAACGCGAGACCCGTTGGGATATAGGTGCTCTTCAGAAATCGTGGGAAACTACGTTGGGCCGGGTAGTCGGACAGGGTGTAGATGATGAAACCGTGAAGAAGGAATATGACCGTGCTTATGAAGCTGGTATTGAAAAATGGCGCTCCGAAAATGGAGACGATGCCCCGTTGGATACCGAAGAGTTCTATGACTTTATTGACAGCTATACGACTGACGACAGTTGCACGTTCTTTGCAGAAGTCCGCGTGGTCCTTGACGACCGTGGTCATCTTATGGCTTCGCTTGGGCGCAACTTTGACTATTCCTACGGAGCGGATAACAAGTTCGTATCCGATATGGATGTCAGCATGTCTTTGGCGGATGGTCAGTTTACGAAGGAGAACGCTGACAAGTTCCTTGACGCTTTTGAGGATTGCTTGACATCGTATTCGTTCTCGTACGGTTACAAGGATTATACAATAGAAGCCGTGTAGTTCGGCAAAGGTAGGAAAATATGACCTATAAATGCTCTATGCAGAAGAAGATTGAAAGCGTTACGAAACGAAATGAATGGTATCGGGGCGAACATGCCGATATATTTGACGATATCCGTAGGGACACGTCTAACTCATGGTACATAGGTGCTACACGTATGATGCCGAGAAAATCGGGTGCCGTTACAGGGGCTATTGAAGATGACGATTATCGTGATAGATTTGTCATAAACTTTACAGTGGCTTGTGACAATTTCGATTTCGGCCAAAATTCCGAAGAGTTGAAGGAGTTGGCGGATACTTGCTTGTCTATGTCCATTACAGACCGCAGTCCCCGTATCAAGGGTGATATGCTTGTTACGGCTGTGCCACTAGGTAATCCTGTAGCTAAGGGAAACTCCTGGAATTACGATGTCGAATTGAAATATAACGACACGCAAAAAGGAGAAACTAAAATGACGTGTTCAATGCAGAAGAAAAAGGAAAGCTTTAGGAACACCTCCGAAAAGCGTACCGTCACCAAGAGTTACGATGTATATACCTACGACGAACTTTCCGGCGAAGCCAAGGAAAAAGTGAAAAAGATGTTCCTTGATTGGCGTAGTGACGACGGAATGTTCAAAGAGGATTGCGTGAGTGCCCTTAACGAATTGTTCCCTAATTCCGATTTGGACATTGAATATCAACTGTCCTATACGCAGGGTGACGGATTCAACACATCGGGTACCCTAAAAGTGGATGACCTTCTTAATGTTGACTTGTCCTATTATCCTCTCAATAAGTCGGGCATCAATCCGCTTTCGGATAAGAAAGCTATCAAGGCTGCATGTGAGGATGCAGGTATTTCAGAAATTAAGCTGCCTGTAAACCGTAGGTATGGGTATTCTATGGCTGACAGCATAGAACTGGAAACGGACAGCGGCTATTCTGTGGCAGATTTGGAAAGCTTGCCCGAGTCTGAAGTAGCACTATTGAATGAACTTGAAGACTTTGCACGCAGCGTATTCAAGCATATCAATGGCACGTTCAAAGACAACGGTTATGATTATTTCTACGAGATGTCGGATGAAGAAGCATCTGAACAAGCCGACGCAAATGGTTATGAGTTCACCGAAGATGGTGAGATTGCATAAGGAGGTACTATTATGAAAAAGTGTTCGATGCTGAAGAAGATTGAAAGTCTTAAAAAGAAGTCCGAGGCTGCTTCGGATATCATTCGTGTGATTGCTGAAAACGTTATGCTTACCGTCAATGACGTGTATGTAGACGAACATGGAGGTTCCTTCTCGGTTGAAATTCCCGAAGAAGGCAAGTCCTACGATTTGCTTTATATGAAGGAAATGATTCGTGGCATGTGCGAAGATTGCACGGGTTACGCTGACTATTCCCGTGACGGCAGTGAACTTCTCATAAAAGTTATGGCAGGCGAAATGGACGATAATGGCGAATGGACGGGTGACTATTACACGGCCTATTCGTTCCGTTGCACCGCACGTATTATGAAATCTTCCCTTGAAGGAATCATAGACTTCCTAGACGAAGAATAGTCCCGAATATGCCGAAATTATTAAGAGTGCCCCGATTGCTCGGGGCATTTTCTGTATGTCCATTCTCTTTCACATAAATTAAATATAACAGGTTATCTAACTTATATAACAAATTACCTATAAAATATCACTAGGTATCTTGTTATATTTGACATTTTCTGACATTTTTATGCTGTCATGGTCGAAATGCCCGTGACTTTTTATTATATTCTCCAATTAAGAGGGAGGGCATTTCCCTGCCAATACTTGTATGACAAACATGCAGATTCCCTTATAGGAGGGCGGCTTTCGAAGAGACGCCTGCACTTACAAACAAACTAACCCTATCAAGGAGACCATTACTATGGTTAATTTCCGTAAGAAACTCCGCGAAGACGATTCCATCGTTGAAATTGGTGATGTCAAGCTTGACGCCAAGGAAACCGAAGTCGTGTTCGCCGATGAAGAAAAGGACATCCAGGTTGTCGTTTCCCCCGACCCGGAAAACGAAAACTCCGTGACTGTCGCAGTCCTCACCAACTCCAAGGAAGACGTGGAAGAAGAAGAAGTTCTTGGTTCCGCTTCTGTCGAAGGCAGTGAGGGCGAAGGCGCTGAAGAAGCTCGCAAGGCTGCCCGCCGTGAAGCTTTCCGCAAGCGTCTCGAATCCCGCGCCAAGGCTAAGAATGCACCCGCCCGTAACGAGGCTCGTGTGTCCGAGTTCCGTAAGCGCCTTGAAGCACGCCGTGCCGAAAAGAAGGCAGAATCCAATAAGGGTGCTGCTTTTGCCGACCGTAAGAAGTCCATCGCTGAAGCACGTGCGAAGTTCCGTTCCAAAATTGGCAAGAAAGCCTAACCCAAGGAGGAGTCAACATGAAGACTTCCGTTGAAGAAATGTCTAACCAGAAGTACAACCGCCTCGTGGAAAGCTACGAAGCGCGTTACAGCAAGCAGTTCGAAGCTCTTGCTAAGTCCCCGTCGTTCAAGGGCACCCTGTCCAAGAATGCCATGTATAACCTCGGTATGCAGATGGACAACTACAAGCGTTACGAGTCCTACGTGAACGAAAACTCCTCGGCTTCCAGCCTCGGTGTTCTCCCGCGTGTCGCTCTTGACCTTATCTCTGCTACCTATGCCCTTTCCATTGCTCCGCAGTTGGCAAGCGTGCAGACCCTCGAAGAATCCCAGGGTCTTATCTACTTCAAGAAGACCTTCACCCACGGCTATCCGCTGACGGCTCAGAACGGCCTCCCGACTCTCCCGGAAGACCGTTGGATGGATGCCGATGGCAAGCTTGACGGTGAATCCACCTTTGCAGGCGCTTGGAAGAAGTGGTACGATTCTCGTCCGCGTCCGGCTACCGATGGCACCACGCCTCTCAGCCCGGATACCCTCGCAGCCAAGAACTTTGACGCTATCACTTTCAACGCTCTCAAGGGCTGGCAGGCTTCCCCGACTAGCTACATGAGCGAACGTCAGTTCGTCATCGCTGCCGATGGTTCTGCCCGTATCAAGTACGGTATCGGCAATCTCCGTTGGAACGTTCCGATTAACGTCCGTCTCGTTGACGCTAGCGGCAATGTTGAAGATTCCGTCGGTGTCTGCGCTGGTCCGGGTCAGTTGCCGACCTTCTACGGCAAGGTTGCCGTGACCGCTGCACAGGACGGTGCGGATATCGTCCTCACCATCCCGCAGGGATACCAGGGTGGCGTGACCTATGACGTGGACTTCGAAAAGGCCCCGGATGTCCCGGCCATCGAATACAGCCTTGACAGCAAGATTGTCTCCGCTGAAATCATCGGCTTGAAGGAAAACCTTGGCACGTTCAAGTCCTTCCAGTTCAATAAGCGTTTCGGCAAGGCTGCTTCCGATGAAGTTCTCGCCGACCTCACAGGCCACATGGCCATGGCTGAATCCGAAAAGATTCTCAACGCTTACAGAATGAGCGCTAACAAGTGGAAGCCGATTACTTGGAACCTCAACAAGACTGCGGGTATCAGCGAGTTCGAACACCGTCAGTCCTTCCTCTATGCTATCCAGGCTGCTTCTGCTGCTATCGGTAGCCGTGCAGGTAAAGGTCATGCCAACAAGCTCGTTGCTGGCTATGTCGCTGCACAGTACATTGCATCCCTCCCTGGATTCCGTCTTGCACCGCAGACGAACCTTGTCGGTCCGCACGTGTACGGTACCCTCGAAAACGAAGGTATCACGGTTATCCGTAGCAATGCCGTCGTCGCCCCGAACGAAGTTATCGCCGCTTACAGCAGCGACAACAGCCCGTTCGAAGCCCCGGTTGTGTGTGCAACGTATATGCCTGTCTTCTTGACGGACACCATGCCTGTTGCAGACAATCCGTTCCAGACTCAGCGTGCTATCGCTTCTTGGAAGGCTATCGAACCTGTCGTTTCCGAATTTGTCCAGCGTATCATCATTACGAAGGATGCGGAAGCCCCGGCAGATGTCAATGTCTTCCTTACTACCACCCCGAACGGTGGCAGTGGAAGCAATGGCTAATTGTTGCCTGTAGGCTAAGACCTATGAGTGCCCCCGTCGCAAGGCGGGAGCACTTTTTTTGTACGTGCATGTAATTGTTCCGTACATTTTTTATTATTTTTATTTCTGTATTAACCGTAAGGAGCGCTTCTATGTCCGAAGATGAAAAGCCCGAATCCTATTCCTATAACGCCTATATCTTGGCTATGTATGCCGACGCTGAACTGCGTGACGAGTCATTGTGGACAGGCAACTTTACGGGCGATGTCCTCCCGTATGTCGTATAACAAGGTTTTTCAACAAAAGGTATAGGTATGGCTATGAACAAATTAAATTCACCCGATGGGGATAAAGGAAATACTATGAGAAACGAACGTAGAAGCACTGACGATTACTTGCAGGAAGTCTATGACAGCCTCGTGGCTGTATGGGACAAGAACAAGTTCGATATGTCCAAGGGTTATGACGATGAATACGAATGCGAGTGCATCAAGATTACTTACAAGGACAATGATGGAGTCTATGCGAAGATTTATGTGGACGACTATGAGGGAAAGCACCCTGTAGCCTTTGATGTCGTGTATCGCTATCCTGGCGACAAGGGAGTAGGTATCAAGGGTACTTATGAATTTCAGAGTACGGACTTTGACGAAACTGCTCCAGAGATTTTCGATTACTTTGACGAAGTGGCCAAGAAGGCAAGTGAAAGTCTAGAACCGCATATAGACTTGGACAAGCGTGGCGATGCGGAATTGTGCGAGGACGACCCGATTAAGCTTCGTAGGGATATCAATTCCCGTGGATATTTTGTGGACGACAAGGGCTTCTACAATGTCTACGTGGGCGCATCCTTTAAGGGGAAGTTCGCATCTGTGGAAGACGCTGCCGAAGTTGGTTATACCCTGGTGGAGTCCAAGAAGTGTGAAGCTACCGATGAACAAGTCAGCAGAGCACAGGCTTTGTTGGACTCTATGGACCCCGACCAGTCATTCTCTTATTACGATGAATACGGTGATTATATTAAAGGGGTTCCGCATAGAACTATTTTGTTTGAAGCTCCTACAGAGGGTGGAAAGTTATTGACCTTCGGTGTTGAGTTTATTGACAATACATTGAGCAGCATTTATGTTTGCGATGAAGATGGCGAATGGTTTGACGAAGGTACTGATTTTGAGGATATTAAGAAAGACCCCGAAGGTTGGTACAATGCTGTGATGCGTAAGGTTCCCGAAGATAAGAAGACGGAAGGTCTTGGTACGAATATAAAGAATGCACAACCGAAGGTCTATCTTGTAAGTGAAGTTGCGGAAAAAGATTTGTATGATAGCTACGATGATATTCTTGACGTGCTTGAAGGTACACAGAGCTTCGTTTCAGTGGAAACGGCAGAAGGTCATGAAGAATTACCTTTAGGGTATGACCGTGACAAGAACGTTCTGCTTATTTATGATGATGACGCCTTGACGGATGACGTTGTAGATACGGCTAAGATGCTTGTGATGAATTTTATTACAGGACAATCTGCTGTCAGTGAAAAGCCGCTTACAGATGATTACGTATGTATCGTGGATGGTATGTATTATACGACTACTTATTATGTGCCAGAATCCAAGAAGTCCGAAGATACAAAAGTAGGCAAGTTCACAATTATGCCGAAAGATACATCTAGGAAACAAGCGGGTATTAGGGCATACCAAACTCGTTTGGGTGAAATGGGCTTTAAGTCTAATCTTCACAACAATGGCGATTATATACACGATTATGTCAAGGAAATCGGCAAGATTCCTGGTGCTACTGTTTATGTTGGAACGATTGACAATTTCCAAAAGAATACCCAAGAATATCAGTATGAAGCCGAACTTTATATGGAAAACGAAAAAGGTATTCGGAGTAACATTGAATATATGCCGTTTGCCATAACCGATATTTCGGATGGAATGCAGCGTAAGATGTATTTCAATCGTCTTAATGCCCTTATTAAAAAAGGCACGGACTTTGTGAACAATTATGAATCTAGTGAATCCTGCAAGAAGTCCGAAAGTCTCACTTTGAAGCAGAAGGAACTCAAGGACATGGTGCGTTACGGTGAAGCCGAAGACATCACTACCATTTCTAATGAAGAAGCTAAAGAACTACGCAAAAAGGGTGTTGAAACCGTGGGAATCAGCCGTGGTACTTACGGTATGAACGGTGCACTGCTCCGTGACAAGGATGGCAATAAGTATGTCATCACCGCCCGCAGTTCCAATCTTTTTTACTTTGTATAAAGAGGAAATACCTATATGAACAAGAGTTCCATGCAGAAACGAATCGAATCATTCAAGCAGTCCGAAGCAGCTGGAAACAGCGTTTCCAACTTCAGAAGGGATAGCCTCGGTGTTTCCTTCGACGGTAAGTTCGGCACTATGCGCAAGGCCGAAGATTGGGTAATCTACCCGACGAAGGCCGATGACAAGACTTTTGACATACAGAGCGACAAGCGCTGGGCAACCATCGACAAGGATACAGGAGAGATGTGGCTTTCCGCCCCGCATAGCTTTGCCAACAATTACGTTCTTGCCATGGACAAGCGTTCCGGGAAGGCACAGCACATTACTTTGGAACCCGAAGTTCTGAAGCAGTTCCTTGACGCTATTGGCGACCGTCGTATTATGGACCATAGCCTTGACAAGATTGCCGTTAGTTCGGACGTGACCGATGCGGAACTTCGTGGGGAATCCGTGAAGAACGAAGCCCGCTACTTCGCAACTGCGGATTGGTGGAAACGCTTCCAGGACGACTACAACGATATGTATGACGGCATGGGCTTCGAGTTCAAGTTTGACGGACCGAACAATAAGGCGGATATCTATTCCAACGGGAAGATGCTCGGCTCGATTTCATGGAAGGGTAAGTATAAGCTGCTCGATGAAGACGGGAAGTGGCTCTACAGGAGCAATGCTCCCGAATTTAGGGATTTCATCTATAACTTGGTCAAGTATCATGGTGACGACATGAACAAGCACTACAATGGTACTGTAGCCAAGCGTAGCTGGGAAGACTATGATGCGGATTCTGCCTATTCTAAAGTCAGCGGACCTGTGGCGGATGCCTACAAGCTGCTTGACGGCTATTTTTGCGATGACAAGGGTGCCTTGACAAAGGATGCACTTGATAAGGTATATCTGACTTATAGGAACGAACGTGACCTTTACGACCGTAGTAAGATGAAATCCGTGCAGTCGCATTCTCTTGCGTGGGATGCGTTACTTCGCGAAATCAATGCTACCCTCGAATGGGACGACGAATATCCGCATGCTACTAAGCTGTCTCCTATGCAAGTGAAGACTTGGTTTAAGCTCAAGAATCGTGATTTCAAGGAAGACCTCAAGCCGTTGGTTGGCGCTATAGATGCTTATCGTAGCAAGGGAGAATCCAAGAAGTCCGAAGCAGCAGAGTCCGATTTTATTAAGGATTTCCGTGCCTATATGGCCACAATGGTTGGTGAATCCTACGACGAACAAGACCTTATCGGTTGGGGATGGGAATGGAAGTCTGAAGAAGACGAATACGTTGATGGCGAAAAGACTTGTGTTGCAACTTATACTATGACAGACGACGGTGTTCCGTACAAGTTGGTTGTAAAGTGGAATAGTTTTATGGAAACTATTAACGGATACGATTTGTGGCAGGAACAGCCTAGTGAATCCAAGAAGTCCGAAGCCTAAGGCGACAAGGAAGTGTTCACCATTGACCTGTATCGCATTGATGCCGACGGGGAAGAAGAAGGCTTGGACGACATGGCCGCATCCAAAATCTACTACTCCGATGAAGACGCTATCAAGGATGCACAGGGCATTGTCGATGGCTACAAGGACGATGCTGGTGTAGTGTTTGCGGTAGTCATGGGCGGTGAAGTTGAAAAGCCTAGCGGAGACATTGTAGGCAACCCTATTGATATCTATTGGGCATCGTCTAGCGACAAGGCTACGACTTCCGATTTCCGTGAAAAGGCTAGATATGCAGCGTATGACAATGCCATGGATTATTACGCAAAATAAGTTTCAAACAGGAGAAAACAGATGTCTGACAAAAAGTTTAATAACAAGAAGTCCGAAGGCGTTGAAGCCTTGAAAGATAAGGTTGTGTCCGATGGAACCTTGAAGCCACAGGACCTTATTCCGAAATTCCTTGATACCTTGAAATATGACGAGGAAGCCCATTCCAAGTTCTTGAAGGACTTTCCCGAAATCCTTGAAATCCAGTCATGGGATGAATTGGATGAAGAAACGCAGTCGATGCTCGTGGACGAGCTTATTGACGCTCTCAATGGTATTGCTCCCGAAGGTTACTTCTTCGGTGCGTCCGAGGGTGACGGGGCTAGCTTTGGTTTTTGGTCGGTAGGTTCCGACGAATCCAAGAAGCCAGAAGCCAAGAAATGCGAAGCTTCCAACACAATCAAGATGAACATCGACTACAACACGTTCATGCGTCTTTGCGACAGTGCTGCTTATTTGAGCGGTGACAAGGATTATCATGATGCCTTGTGGAATTATTACTTTGATGGCGGTGAGATTACTGTACGTGCTGACGAGTTCTTCGATAACTTGTTCCAATATACAGATTGGAAGGATGCCGAAGAAATCTATGACGAAGTGTTGGACGACGAGTACAAGGATGACAGCAAGTTCAAGGAAGAATGCATACAGGCAGCCATTGACGCAGGGGACCTTGATGCATACCAGCAAGACAACGGCATGTACTTGATTGTTTATTAAATACAGTAAGGAACAGAGATTATGCTTGAACCCGATGACCAGAAAGTTTATTTTACGTCCGATGACCTGTCGGAACTTTATCCCGAAGCCGAAGACCCGATGGATGCTGCTCTTAATGTCCTTGAAGGCGAGCAGTCTTTTATCGTAGTGGATGGCAAGGAATTGCCTTTGGGCTACGATGCTGAAAAGGACGCTATCATTATTGAAGACTACGAGGCATCCCCCGAAATTGTCCGAAAGGCTCGCCAACTTATGCAGTTGTTCGTGGATAACGAACTGTTCACTACCCGTGATATTGAAGGGCAGAATGGGTATATGCCTGATGGCGACTATCCGTATTCCGTGAATGTGGCAGACGGACAGTCGTATAGCGTTGTGTCCTATTATCCATCCGAAGAAATGATTTACCCGACTGAAGTTAGTATTTGGTCGGGCAGTGGCTATACCACGAATGACATCTATGTGGACGTGGATGCCGACAATGCCCAGGGTGCTCTTGAAGTAGCCGTGGCTGTTGCGGACAAGCGTGGGTGGACAGCTATTTTGTTAGACCCTGCCGAAGTTGAACAGGATATGGCAAATGACGGTCATTACAATATGGAAACGGGCGAGGGCGATAGAGTTTTTGATGAAACTTATCTGTATGTGGACGCAACTATGGAAGGTGCTTCACAGCCGTATTATGTGTATGCAGAGAACCTGAGTGTTCGCCCGAATGAGTATTTGAAAATTAAATAGGAATAATACAGGAGAATTTACGATGACTTTGAAAATCAATACCCGTAAGTTTGAAGGCAAAGTATCCAGTGCTACGCAGCGTGTACAGTTCCGTAGTAATGGCGTTCATGAAAGTTACAAGGATTATGACGCCATAACCAATTTCCTTGAAGCCATACTTGACGGTGCCAATACTATGTTTACACGGGTCTATACTTCCGATAATGGCCCCGGTGAGATTTGTATAGAAATCGAAGGTTGGGATTCTACGGATGGTGACTGTATTATGTCTATCGTGTTTGACGAACAGGAAAGTTTTGAAGACACTATAGGTGAAATTGCTAATGAACTTGAAGACTATGCAAGTGATTTTGACCCAGAAGAAGAAGCAAACAAGTATATGAATGCTAATGTTCCGGGAACACCGTCTTTGCGTAAGCTGTTAAAGGCTATGGATGAACGAAAGGCGGACATGGTTGCTTTGGCGGATGCCGTTAGGGCAGCGTATAACAAGATGTAATTAACGATAACTGCAAGAAATCCCATCTATCTTTAGTGGGTGAGATGAATTGCCAGAAAGAATAAGGTATATTATGTACAACAATACGGTTGGAACGACCGGAATTTATGCCGAGGGAGATATGGTATGCAATAGCGTAGCAGCTCCGGAATCCTGCAAGCCTATGATGTGTGAAACCCACACGTCTTCAGCGTGTGGGGAGTTCATAAACAGGGGAAGAGTATGTCTTTGAAAATCAAAACACATAAGTTTGAAAGCCGTGTAGCTCCCGCTGCACAGCGTCGTCCGTTTGGTCGTAAGGCTGAATCCCGGAAGAATGAAGAAGCCGAAATCAAGGACAAGCAGTATTACCTTGATATGTTTGATAAAGCGTATAAGGAATGCGTCCAACTAGACATTGACAATGGCGGTAATGGCGAGGGTTGGGCAGATTACTTTACCGACACAAAGAATTATGGGGATTTCACTCAAAAAGAAGCCGACGAAATTGTTGGTTATTATATGGAGTTCCACCCCGAAGCCGATGAGGAACCCGATAGACCTTACAAGGATTGGTTGGATAATACGAGGGGTCTTGTTCTTACCCCGTTGGACAAGGAAATCACCCGTATCTTGAAAGCCCTGTATGCTGCCGACGAATCCAAAAATTCCGAAGCCACGAGTTTCGGTGCTGGCATGTCCAAGCGTACGGATTTTTCCAAGATGCGTAATCTCGGTGACATCCTAGACGCACTTGAAGAACATCGCAAGCTCATGGAAAGCAAGGCAACCGACCTGTCCAAGAGCAAGGAAGATTTGAAGGCTTCTATCAAGGCTCTCAATGAATTTTCCGAACATGTCCTGTTCTTGAAGCAGCAGTCAGTCAAGGGTATCAAGGACGCCATTGCGTTCAACAAGTCTCCCGAAGTCAAGGCCGCCGCCGATGTAGAGAAGCATTTGAAGGATGCCCTCAAGATTCTTTATTCCGACTACGAGAATATCCCAGACGTTACACAGTTGCTGACAGTTATTGACAGCCGTTATGCCACCCGTGGCGACAAAGTTGTTGTATCGTGGGTAGATAATGCCGACCGTGCTATCGAAGTGGATTCCAAGACAATCAAGGACAGCATCGCTGCCGGGGACATCTCCGAAGATGATGTCGTCAAGCTTGTGACCGTAACGTCCGTAACGCACGGTGTCAAGAACAAGGACACTGTTGAAAAATTGACACCCGTTCTTGAACGCATGAATGCCCTGCTTATGACTGCTCCGAAGATTGAAGAAGCTGTCATCGACCCGAAGGAATTTAAGGAACTGCGTGACCTCGTGGAACAGATTGTGAAGGAAGCGTCCACCCCGAAGGACACTATCAAGACCACAATCACTACGCTTTCCAAGGGAGATATCGACAAGATTCGTAAGGAATCCTTCGTATCCGAAGGTCTTCTTGACAAGCTCAAGGAACTTGTTTCCACTCTCAAGGACAAGATTTCTTCCTTGTGGAACTCCTTTACTTCCCTGTTCTTTAGTTTGGAAGATGAAGCGCTAGAATCTGCTGATACCTTCGCTGAAGTCGAGGAAACCTTTGCCATCATGGGTATCGTGGTCGAATCCTATGTGGCGAAGCGTATTCCGCTGGGTAAGCAGTTCGAAGTCCTTACTAAATCCGTCCTTCATTGTTGTGACAGGCTTGTTAAGGATACATCCCTTGCAGGCGAGTTCGACGACGAAGTTATCTACACAGAAGAAGCCGTCAAGAATGCCGTTGAATCGTTCCATGCTTTCGGAGAGGCCTGCAAGACCTTGAAGAACGCCCTGTCCTACCACAAGAACGAAGACAACATGAATGTCATCGGTATTCTTGCGGACGCCATTACCCAGATTGTAAATGATGACAATGGCGGTTCGGTTGAGGGTGATTCCGACTCCGAAGAAGACGAAGATTCTGTAATTAACCGTGTCGAACGGGAATACAGCCCCGAGGGTGGCGAGGAAGGTGAAGAAGGCGGAGCCGAACTTTCGGGACAAGAAACTGAAGAAGAACCAAATACAATCGGTTAATAGTTTTTCCATAGGAAACTTGCAAGTTGCCGAGAATACCTCGGCAACTTTCATTTTGTTGCCATGGTGCTATATTGTACATGACAGCCACGGCATACAGAAAGGAACAATGTATGACGTTAAGTGAAAAAACAAAAGAACTCTATGATTCGTTGAAGCAGGAGTGCGCCGAGAAGAACTTGAACCTTGCCTGGGAAGTACACAAGGCATTGAAGAAGTTCCGCAGCGAGCATCCCGACCTTGACGAGCAGTGGTCTCTTGAAGCCTTGAAGTGCTGACCGAAATTGACAGATACTTTATAGGTATTTTGTTATATTTATTAGGTATCTTGTTATATTACTAGGTAATTTGTTATATTTATTTTGTATAAAATAAATCTTTGTTCATTAAACCAAAATTCTGTGGTAATGCTCCGCAGAATTTTTATTATTTTTAAAATGTTGCAACAAAAATTAAAGGAGTATTCCTAAAATGAATTTTACCGAAAATGCAAAGACTAAATTTTGGGCAGACCTGCACGCAGGAATCAAGTCCACGTTCGGTCATTCTATCGGTGAGGCTTTCCACCTTGACCAGTACAAGAGTGGTCGCTTTACGTTCACCGAATCTGTCACGGGCGGACCGGGCGCTGTCACACAGCTTATGGACAGCTTGAAGGCATCGTCCCCTGTCATCGAGTCCGTTCGTATGACACCAATTTCTAACGGTTACAATGCCACGTACAATGTATCCGTAGAGTTCGACCCCATGAAGGCCGAAGCCGTTTACAGTGACGGGAAGAACAGCGTCAAGTCGTTCGAGAAGGACGGCAAGACCTATATCGTCGATGACGACGGTTCCGCCATGGAAGTCGATGACGCAGACAAGTTTATGGATTCGTTAAACAAGACTACGGGTTCTAGTTTCAAGAAGAAGGAAAACGCCGATGAAGTCGATATGGACGGATTCCCTATTGAACTTGATTCAGTAATTGCACTTGCCAATGAAGCCCTTGACGGTACGGGTGTCACTATTTCCAAGGAAGACGGGAAGCTTGTTGTTCGGGGCAATTCCGAACTTGTGAAACCTACACAGCAATATCTCCCTGCACCGAGCTATGATATGGAAGTCATGGACGGGGGCTATGACGACGATACGGGGGACCTCGTAGTGTCTGTTCCAGACTACCCGTCCGATGCCGAGCTTGAACAGCTTCGTTCCTTCCTTATTGATGCCGTGAACTACGTCATTGACAACACGCTTTCTAAGGCCGACACTTGCAGTGACGATGAATGGTGTGACGCCATGGAGAAGGCCGAGCCGTGCGAGTCTTACGCACGTAAGTACGGCTATCTTGGCGAATCGTTTGTCGGTAGCGACAAGCAGAAAGTCGCTGTATTGGTGAAATCCTTGTTGCAGGAAAACCGTATCGAGGAAGCCAAGGCTGTAGCCACTAAGCATATGGGTGCGGAAATGGCCGAAGGATTTACCCGTAAGTATGCACCGGAAAAGGTTGAGGAAAAGCACTCGGCTGTCATTACCGACGAGATGGCATTGCTTGACAGGATGCATGAATCCGCCATGAACCGTGCTCCCGAAAAGGCCGTAGAGATGGATTCTCTCGTAGCCAAGAATTTGTTCAATAAGAAGGAGAATGTCTGATGCCTATTAACGATTCCGCAGGTTTAGGTGTTTACCTTATAGACAAGTCGCAGCGTGCGGCAACTGCCATCGGTTTCCGTTCGGCAGGCGCCATCGAGTCCGACCGTGGTCTGTGCGGCAAGCCTACCCTTATTACTAGCGACGACGACTATGTGAAAGTGTTTGGTTCACCGAGTATGGAACGTCATGGTCTCGCTGCCATGGAAGCTTACATGCTCGCCCAGCGCAAGGTCCCGCAGGTCCTTATTAGAGCCAAGAAGCCGACAATGGGTCCGGGTGCACAGCCGTTCGGTGTCATGTCCTTCACTGTCGATAAGAACGAGGGGCTTAAACTCAATACTGCCGACAAGGCTAACGCCATTGTAGCCCCCGCAGAAGACAGTAGCACGGTCTATCTGTACTTCAAGGGTGAAGGCACGTATTGCTCGTCCAAGGTCAGTGCAGCCAACAATGAAAAGCCCAACATTGTATTACGAATGTGCAAGCCGTCTACGCAGTCGGCCTACGCCAAGGAAGGCAGGTGCTTGCAGTTGCAGGTGTTTGACTTTGAGGGTCATGACCACATTGATGAAGATACTCCCGCCGAGCTTGCGTTTAATCCGGCGGTGTCCTCCGTCATCAATGAGAGTGGCGAACTGTATTTGAAAGGCTATAACCTTCAAAACGGGTCGGGTAGCACTGTTCCTGGTGTTGGCAAGGTCAATATTACCGCATTCGTCAATGGCCGTGTGGCTGCCTTGCCGGAGTTCAATTACAGTGACTTGAAAGCGGATACAGTAGATTCCGAAGGTGATACGGTTCACCACTATAATGGAATGTTTGACCGTTTCATCGACGCAATCCTGTCCGCACGTACGAGCGACGGTGAACCTGTCATCGACAAGGATTGGACAGATGGCGTGGGTATGGTTTATAACCCCGGTGACGGAAGTGGCATTGACACCCTTACTCCGGGATGCTATTACCTTGATGCCCGCAAGGAAGATGAACATGGGAACCTTTCACGTCAGATGCTCAACTGTTTCGAGCTTTCTATCACATTGACGGCATCCGTGACGCTCCCTGTATCCGAAAAGAGTCCGAGCGACCCGGAATACCGTAGGCTGACTCGTGGGTTCTATGGATTCCCGTGCGGCAATGTTACCATTACGGGTAACTCCACTGACGGCTACTTTGCCAAGTTCAGCATCACCACGCAGTTGTATCTCACGAACCGTAACGAGTACATGTACTTGGGTCCGCAGAACTCCTACTGGGCATCCTATTGGAACGCCTACTGCAAGGAGACTTACATCCTTAGTCTGTCGTTCGATGATTTCGATGCGAACTATTTCACCATGCAGGCCGATGCGGTCCTTAACAGTTCTAAGTATATCGTGGCTAAGTCTAGCGATACGTTCGACGACTACACGCTTGACTATGAAAATGACCCGATTACGAACAAGCTGCATTACTACGATGCCGATGATATCGAATCGAACGATATCGTGGTTCAGAACAAGTCGTATGCTTATTCGCAGGCATTGCAGGTGTTGTTGACGGATAACCTCACGGGATGGCGCTGTCTTGCCACGCCGAACCTTGGTGACGTGATGAACCCCGCCGATTACGTTGCAGCCATTACGGCTTCCAACCAGTCTACGTTCGGTATCTCCAATATTGGTCGTCCCGCTTCCGTGGACGTGTTCGGAAATCTTACGGGTCGTCATGGAAACCGCTTCATTGCGGACTACTGCCAGTATGCTTATCGCACTCTTGCAGGCAAGCGTACAGCCGTCACCATGGCATGTCTCGTGGCCGACTTGCTCAACAGTCATTACAACGAAGGTATCGAGGCTCGTCCTCCGTTCGGTCCTAACTACGGTCAGATTGCATGCACGGCTCTGTCACAGCAGTTCAGTGGCCCGGAACGCAGCGTGCTCGCTACGCAGTACAAGATTAACCCGGTTATCGAAGATGGCGGTTTCTTCCTTTGGAAGGAATGTACGTCGCAGATTACCGAAACGTCCTTGTCGGACATTCACTGCATCATCTCGTTCTTGTGGATTAAGTTCGCAATCTATGACGCCATGAAGTCATTCGTGGCCGAATATAACGACCAGTCCACAGTGAACCGTGGCTTGAAAGTCTTGAAGGACTTGAACCGTTACTTCATCGACCGTAACTATATCGAGGAAGGTATCCCCAACGCCGACAAGAACGTTATCGGCGACAAGGTGCTTCGTTTTGATTACAGTGTCCGTTTCAAGGGTGTCGCAGATTTCGTGGATGTCTATATCACGGCTTACAGTCAGACGCAGACCCTTGCGGTCAGTCTCGCAGAGGAGGGCTAGTCTATGCCACAGAACATCAAGATTGGCGAAATGCTCGGTAAGGATTTCAAGGAATACAACTACATGGTTTCGACCAACTGGCGTATCCATCTAGAGGACAGCCCCGAGTTTCGGCAGCTTCTAGATGACCAGTCCGATGGACACCCGTCTGTGATTCAGCAGTTGTCCTTCGCCTGCCATTCGGACTTCCAGTTCGAAGCGTCCATAGAATATGCCGAGGCTGAAATAAAGGGTATTCACATATCGCAGGCTGCTTGGCAGGACCGTTACATTGAATCCTTGCCGTTGGATGTCTACGAAAACATGGACCACCGTGTTTTCAAGGCGCTCATGGCGGCGGCCAACAAGACTGCGGGCTATTTTAACCACCGTAACATCAACGAGAAGTCGGCCTATACGTTCAGCGGTATCCGCTTGGAAGCTCTCGGTAATTCTACCACGGATGGTGAAGTTGCCCCGACGCTTATTTACTATCTCGAAGGTGTGCAGATAGTCACCGTGCAGTCCCCTAACTACACGTCTACCGATGCTGAAATCGGTTCCGTGCAGCTTGAACTCAAGGCGCATGGATGGACCCACAGCGGAGAAACTACCTAAGCTCTTTTATTGTGTCCCCTCGTATCCCGTCTGTCTAGTGCAGGCGGGATTTTTTGTTGGCTCCCTATATGTTTATAGGCAGCTGGTTTGTCCGAATTTCTTAGAAAATATCTATATTTCAAGCATGGCATTTGATGAAAGAAAAGGTCTGACGATACGTTCGGCGATAGACACTACGTACCTGGATACGTCCCACTTCGATGTGGAATGCTCGTTTCCGAAGCCTGCCTTCGAGGACTTGGACAAGCTGACCATCTCGGACGTGGATGGCCTGCGTCCGTTCATTATGGACGGAGGGCAGCTAAAGACACAGGAAATAACCGTAAGTGCTCATGTGTCCAACAGGCAGGAACTCTTGCTACGGACTCTTTACACGTTAACTGTGCATCCGGGCTATATAGACTTGAGATATCCCGTCATAGTGACATGGGGCCACAAGGACAACCCCGTGCAGTTGCAGTGCTACCTTTCCAACTACGTACCGCCCGATTCTGTGAACTATAAGGATGCGGAGATACTTAGTGTAAAGCTCACCTTGCGGGCAATCGAACTACAACCGAGGAGACAATAATGCTCATACCTGTAAAATCGCTTCCGTCCAATTTCAAGCCCTATAAGTTCAAGCACTTCAACATGAAGGCCATGAGCTTGCAGCAGGCTATAGACTTGGGCAAGAACCCTACGCTTAAAGACATCACAAAGCTGTTGCAGATTCTGGTAGGTGACGAGATTGACGCCAGCGCCCTTGTTCCCGTAGACGTACGGTACTTGTTAGCCATGCTATCGTTCCATGCCTATCCAAAGCAGTCGTGGACACTTGAACTGACCTGCCCGCATTGCAAGGACAAGCACAAGCGCTCCATCACCATGCAGGATTTCCCGCCTGTTCCGAGTCTTACTGACGATGACCCGTATCCTCTTACGATTGACGACGGGAAACATGTATGGGAACTTGGTTATCCGTCCGTAGAGGCGTGGGATGATATGGTTAGCAAGCTTGGCATGTCCCGCAATACGGATATCTCGGAGTTGAACCCTGCCACGTTTGTGGACCTGGTTACTCCGTATATTCTCAAGGTTGACGGGACGGCTGAAAATATTCGCGAGAAGGTCCTTGAAATTGACGATTTCGGTGTATTGAACGTGATGCTTGAAGCTATCAAGGCATATTTCCTTGACGATACGGAAGCCGAGTTTGAATGTCCCAAGTGCAAGAAGAAGTACAGTGTAGCGTTGAGTGCCCTGGAGGTCACTCAATATACGCCGTTTCTTGACAAGGCAGCGACTAGCAGATATAAGGTTAATTTTAGGCTTTGATGTGGACATGGACAAGTCCGTAGCCGAAGTCGAAGATTTCCTGCGGGCTAGGGAAGACATGTTGGAAAAGGAAAAGAAAAAGACTACTAAGCGGTAGGATGTGCATATGGCAACTTTGCAGGAATTGATGGCAGGATTGAAGAATCAGCGGGATAGGGCTTCCGAGAACTCTCCCGTGGCTACGACATTGGGAAAAGCCGTGTCGGGCATGAATCTTGTAGCTTCCGCTGTATCAAAGTTGCATGGGGCTATAGAGGACCAGGTGGCGGCCAATCTTGCTGTACGCAAGACAGGTGAATCCAAGGACGTACAGCAGATTATCCGAAACCTGTTGCAGGCTAAGGTGGCAGAGAATACCATCGAACGTGAGCGAAACAAGCGCATGATGGATATGGCTGAACGTGTAGTTCCTCAAGTTACAGAGGAACAGCTAGAAACCTTGAAGTTGCAGCAGGAAGCCTACAGGGCGCACAAGAAGGAGATGGCGGAAGCCGAATTTGCCGTGACGGACAAGTACCGTACGCTTGAATCAGCCGTAGGAGGACTTGAATCCAAGGCGCAGGACCCGTTTTCTAAATATATTATGAGTGGCCTTGGTAGATTCATTAAGGATAGGCAAGGCTCACGCATTGAAGATACCAAAGAGAGGTTTGCTATTTCCGCAGGAAAGGCGGGAATATCCGACCCCGGTTCCGCATCTAAGTTGTTTGCAGATAGGGAGCAGCAGGTAAAGGCCCTTGCAACTCTCGGGTCGAGCATTGAGAAATCATTTCTGTCCGGCAAGGCTACAGTATCCGTCCCTAATATTGAAGGGGCGTTAAACGGCATTGCGGGCGCTATCAACAAGTCTAGGGAATCACAGGCAGAAGTGCCAATACTTACCCGTGCAGAAATATCCGAGAAGGCCATAGCCGATACTGCTTCGGAAGCTACCGTCAAGGAAGTCCTAAAGGGAACGCCACCCGTAGCCACAGGACCGCAAGATAAAACTGTACAGGCGGAAATTCCCGCTATTACCCCGAATGCACCTCCGGCCAATGCAAGGTTCGAAAAGGCACCCGTACAGGGTACAAGACCCATGACTCCTGCTGTATCTCGTCCTCCACAGGCTACTGTAACATCACCTGCCGTTGGTGTACTTGGCAGCAAGGCCGGAGCGGTAAACTTAGCGGGTATAGGTAGTGCATTAGGGGGCATAACTACGCAACTCGGTTCATTGGCAGGTTCCGCTGTCAAGTTTCTTGGTCCGTGGGGATTGATAGCTAGCGCTTTCATGTCCTTTGATAGGATGATACCTATTCTAAGTACGGGGGCTGGTGCGCTGATGGACATGGCCAAGATACTCATACCGCTTACAGTAACACAGCTTATAGAGGGTTTTGCGAACGTCGTAGCGGGACTTAACGGAATTATTAACATGCTGCCGGGTACGAAGAACCTGGACAAGATGTATGCAGGGATGGCCAAGACTAAGGACCCTCGGCTGATTGAGGCGGAAAACAAGTATAAGGCACAGCAGGCTAAGGAAAATGCCATTACCGAAAAATCCAAAAACGGCAACAAGGCGCTAGTCGTGGATACTACGTCTGTTAGAGCGAATGTAGATAGGACAAATCTACGTCAACTTAGACGGACGGAGCGCATGCGGCTTACCAATCCATCGGAAGCATCCGCTATTGAGGACATGTCCCGTACAAGTGCATCTGCTAGAACAGGGGATACTGCTATGGTTGAAAATTGGAAGGAGCAGGTTGCACAAAACCAAATTATGCGTGAAACCGTTATGGAAGCTGCAAGAAATCCAGGTACCACCCCTATAGTAGTGCAGAACCCGTATGCTGTTCCATGGTTCGCATAGATGGAGATGTGATATATGGCAGACAAAGATATAGAATCCCTTGAATTTCGTAGGCATGCTCGCCGTAATTGTTATAGATATGGACCACTGTTCATATATTCTGACCGTATGATTATTCTTGACGAGCATAATTTCCCGTCATATGATAAAAAGGACAGTACAGGGGCTGTGGAAAAGTTTCTTTCTCTTGTACAAAGCCTTGGTTCTATTGCCAGCGGGAATGATGCCCAGCAGAAGTTGGCCAAGCCGTTGCCGGGTGTTGCATGGGGTAGCGACTCGCTATCTTACACAATAGGTTTGCAAGGTACTATGTATTTCATGGATTACCGTGATTATATACAGAACAAGAAAAATATACGTAGGGAGTTCTTGTCGCAAGGATGGAAGCAGCTTCGGGACAAGTCGGATAAACTCGGAATATCTGTCATGTCGTATATACCGAATAACAGCGGTGAGAGAGCTTTATTTAATGACGACCCGGTAGATGCGGCAGGTACTGCAATGATGGTATCTGCTATGCAGAACGCTACATTGCAGGTAAAGAGGCTTAGTGCCAACTTGCGTAACGAAGTCGGTGACTATGCCTTGACTTCCAGGGATATCGAGACACGGCAAGCTATAGCGGCTATTAGGCATGACGGTCTGGTTTCATCGTTGGGTTCTTTCGGTGTAGACTTGGCGAACAGCATCGACGCCTTCGGGGCAAACATGAACTCGGGTCTTGTAACTAAATGGGCTACAGCGGGACATCCTGTGGAACTTCTTGTAGAGGGGGAATCCGTAGCTAGGAGCGTGAACGGCGTTCTTGTAACTGCGAGACTTACTGAAAAATCTTATGTGGTTGACGGTAGCTCCGGCGACCAGATATATCCTACAGCCATGGATGTATCCATAGATGTCAAGAATATGTACGGTGCGCTGTTAAACACTTCATCGGGAGGCTGATTTCCATGGTAGAATTGAAAAGTATTGAAAGATTCTTGTCCAACAACAGCAGCATGGACCCGCAGACAGTTATGGGTTCTATACAGGTTGCTACCCTGCGAAACAAATACCGTCCCGATAGGATGGGTTCTAGGGACGCCTACATGAAATGGGACTTGATTTACAGCGGAATAGATACCCCGCATAGGCTTGCTCCCGGAGGAGTGCTGGGGGTAGTCGATAGGCGGTGGCTTGCTACAGAAATTAATGGGTTGAAGGATTTCAAGATTTAGGGATTACTAGGAATATGTTGGAATGCAGTCTTGGTAAAATTGACGGAGTGGTTCGCCACAAGGCCTTGTCCGCGTATACGTTCGTGGAATTTACTGTACCCGTGGAAACATATTCGGACGCTCCCGTATTTTCAATGACGATAGATAATGTCACTGACGATTACGAAGTATTGGCTAGTGAAGTATATATGCGCCCAGGAGATAAGACTGTTGTAAAGATAACGGCTATACGTTCTGGGCAACGAAGTTGGTTTGATACATACCCTGTATCTGTGGATTCCGCTGAAGCGGCTACTATTCTGAACAGCTTGGGAATAAGCAACGGTCCGCAGGTCCCTGTGACACTTCTGAACCTGTTCTTGACCCGAGGGCAGTTGGCCATAGTGCTTGCTAACATGTCTCCGAAGACGGCTTTCGTGGATTTCTCCGAGAATAAGGTGCTATATTATTCTGACATGTACAAACAGAAACCTACGCAGGTGCAGGTGGCGTTCCGTAGGATATACAGCCATGCCCCTATAGCAGGGTACGTTGGATGGGAACAGCTTGTCACGGGAGTATTCCCGAAGGATACACAGGTCGTGCTGCCTTTCGGGCAATTCGGCAACGTTGACCAGGTTACGATGGAAAACTTGATGAACAACTGTAACGACATATCCAAGCTGTTTTCGGACATGCAGATAGTTACGTTGCCATATGAGCTTCCCTTGGGTTCTACGGTATTGAGCGCCCTTACGCATGACAAGAAGGTAATTGTGGCCATCGAGGAACAGTGGGATGCACAGGATAACGTGCTCGCGGCGTGCTACTGTGTTTAAGTCCGGAAAAATTTGAATTTTCTATAATAGCTATTGACAGTCCGTGGATAATTAGTTATATTGTAGATGTGTATAGGGAGTAATTTATGTCTTTAAAAATCAAGATTCGCCAAAATGCGCATATTCAAGAATCGGATATATTCGAGATGGCTTGTTTGCGCAAGAAGAGAACGGGATTGCCCGTTAATATCTATGTAGATGACAGTGGGGCTTGGAAGCAGTCCGGCCATGCGAACCGTATCAAGATTCAGTGTGACAGAGGCGACCATCCTATAACTAGGGATATGGTACCAATGTCTATTGGTGACGAACCCGAAATATTGGTGGATAACCCGAAAATGGAATTGTCTCAATCGGACATCAATGCCGTGAAGAAGTTTGTAGTGGCTAACCAAGATTTATTGAATAGACTTGGTGATGATATAGATATTGATGACTTCATAAAGGCGATGGTGCTGGAATAATGCCTAGCGACTATATAACTATTGGAAGCACTTCCCTAAGTTGTTGTTTCTCTGTCGATTAGTTAATCCTTGACGGGGGGTGCTTCCATTTTTTTCAATACAGGAATTACCAAATGTCTAAGAAAACCGTTTCTAAAGTGACTCCAAAGTCAGCCGACATAAAATATGCCACAGACATTGCCAACAAGGCAAAGAAATATGCACCTATGTTTAAGGATGCGTTCCCGACCGAATCTTCCTTGCGTATATCCTTGGACAACGCCATGAGGTTCCTAGCCACGTCTTATGTTGCGTTGAACGGAAACGTGACCGCAGACTACTTCTGTCTGCATGGGCCACTTGCCAATTATCCCGACCAACTGTTTTCCTTGATGGTCCTGTTTATTGACTGTGGTGTGTTCGTCCCGACTGACGAAAACCACTTGACTTTCTCGATGGAATGCGCTAATACCTGGAAATATGTAGGTTTCCATGTGGACGGACTTGAAGAGGGAGCCGTTAATTGAGCAGAAACAAGAGATATCCGATTAGCCCGCACGGGGATGCCGACACAGTGATAGTCCCTAAATGGGAATATGACTCCCTGCGTGAAATTGCGAAACTCCACGAAGACTTGTTGGAACGGGTGCGTGTTAAACTGCCAACGGTTTTCAAGGATTTCAAGGAAGCCCACGGGAAATAACAAAAAATTAAAAATCTTTAGAATACCTCTTGACAACCAATAGGTATTTTGTTATATTTAAGACGTAAAGACAACCAACCACCCTAAACCGAGGATAGCCTTGATGCAGATTCAGTATATTACAGAACCTTTGGAACAGTATATTTCCCGAACAAAGACGAGCGGGATGAAATATACTCGCACGTCTTATCATTGTCCGTTATGTAAAGCACCGATTCCTAAAAGGGATTTTGAAGAACACGTTTTTAAGGAACATCCCAATCGTTCGGAAGAAGCCTTTGCGTTGCTGTATGGCTTGCCATACCCTGTGAGGTGTTCTTGTGGTAAAGAACTTCATTACAGTGAGCATCATCGGGGATTTCCGAAAATGTGCGGCAGTTGTTCTACGGGTTGTATCAGTGAAGTTAATTACAAGAATGCTGAAGATGCACACAAACACGCAGAACAGTTGAAACAGTTGATTGCCCACGCCAAGGCAGAAGAAATCCGTTTAAAGCGCGAAGCCGAATTGTCTCGCATTCCTTTGAAAGAGTTGACGTTCCCGTCTAGGAAATATGTGGCTTTTTTGAAGAGGTTGTCTATGGATATTAGGTGTTTTGCCATTAATGGTGAAAAAGATAAGTTACTAGGTATTGCCAATTTTATTGACAATAAAGTTGCGGATTAGTTTATGTATCGGGCACACAGATTACCGCACAAGAAAACAGGTCGCTCCGAAGTTGGAATCCGCTATCTGTATAGGGGCGTGTTCATTGAATGCGGGGGCTATTTTCAGCCCGAACACTGCGTCGTATGGGAAGCCGTTGACGAGGATGGAATCGGGGCGTTTGCCCATTGCTTTGACCTTTATTCCTGCAAGAAGTTCATTGATGACGACCTTGCAGACCTAGAAAAGAAAGGACACAAGTTTGCCTATGATGACGAAGCGTTTGCCAAGATGAACCGTCTGTTCAAGCAGTTGGGTGGAACGATTGACAAAGAGGCGGTCGCAAGCTCACGCCCTTTAGGGCGTGGGTAAGACCCGCCGATTGTGAATGTAAGAAATAAATTACATATTAGACCATCTAAAACTTATTATATTTGAGTTGGATAGTTATAAACTTTATTTGAAGTCAAGAATCTTGTTATGGAACTGGTAAGAAGTGAAGATACAAAGGCCAAGATACGGGCGAGCATGTCCGCAACGAAGGCCAGACGGCAGACACAAGTCTGCCGTGTATTCGAGCTTAAAGTTTCTATACGGCACAACCCGAAATCGGTGTTTGAAAGGTTATCCAACTGCTTCAAGGAAGCGAAGTGGGTAATCAACGACATGCTGTCCTTGTCCAATGGCAATCCTGACAGCAGTATGTTCGACTATAAGTACACCGAACATCGTGATGTGGTCCACTACGACAAGGACAAGAATCCAATCACTTCAGCAATTACATTGCCGTCGGTTCTACATAGGGCAACCGTGGCACAGAAGAAGACGGATATCATGAACTTGGCGAAGTCCAAAGCACATGGACGGAAGATAGGTGCACTGAAGTTCAAGCGGCAAGTGGATTGTATTCCTATCATTACCGGGTTCACGCAGATTATTGATGGGTGCCGTATAACTATACCAGGATTCAAGAAAATCCGTGTCAATGGATTAAACCAACTACATCAGTTTGAAAAGTTTGAAATAGCCGATGCAAAGCTAGTACGCAAAGCATCGGGCTACTATGTAAAGATTAGCATTATGCTACCGAAATCAACGAGGAATCCTACCAATCGAGAGGTTGGCCTTGATTTCGGCATAAAGGATTCCATAACAACATCTAACGGTGACAAATACAATTGCAAAGTGCAAGAATCGGAGTACCTAAAGTACCTTTCACGAATGCTGAATAGGCACAAGACCGAGAAGGACTCCAAGCGGCGATGGAGATGTAAGTGTCAACTAGCTAGGGAATATGAAAGATTGGCTAATAGACGCAAGGATATTGCCAACAAGATATATCACAAGTTAGTAACCGTCTATGATGTTATATACTTTCAAGATGAGCAGATTAAGAACTGGCAAAAAGGCTTGTTCGGAAAGTCCGTTCAGTCCTCTTGTCTAGGTTCATTGAAACAACGACTGGCTGCATTGGAAGCAAGTGGTCGCAGTTTCAAAATTTCCAAGTGGGAACCGACCACCAAGTTATGCCCGATGTGCGGTTGCATAAACCATCCTACACTTGCAGACAGAATCTACAAGTGCGATTGTGGCTATACTATGGATAGAGATACCCATTCTGCTCGCGTAGTCTTGATGATTGGCTCATCTAAAAGAGCTGAGTGTGTGGAACACGCCTCCGCCGAGGTAGCCTCCTCTATGCCTCCTGGTTCTACTGGGTTAACACAAGTGGCTCCGTTGAAGCGAAAACTCGAAGCTCACCGCCTTTAGGCGGTGGGTAGTTCACTTGAAAGAATTTTACGACAAGTATAAGGGTAAGTAAAATGAGCCAGGTTAAGACTAAAAATAAAAAAGTTAGAGCTGTCCCGACTGTGTTGGCGTTGTATTACAAGGACGGCAATTATAAGAGCTTGATTAGGTTCTTTAACAATCTAGATGAAGTGGATGCATATATCCATGATGAATACTTTGGGGAAGAACCCTGGGACGAATGGAACACGGATTCCCGCAATGATGAAATCAAGCGGTATCTTCGAATTGAAGAAGTTCCGATTGTAGATATATTGAATGCACATCATAGCGATATTAAGAACTTGGAGACAGCATGCGAAGGATGAATAACCGTATTATCTTGATTACGGGGCGGATAGGCAGCGGTAAGTCTTCCGTCGCCTCTATGTTCCGTAAGCGTCATCTGTGCGAAGTGAGCATTGATGAATTTTCAAAGATGTTCCTGGAAGCGGATTGCTCCAAGAAGAAGTTGGCGAAGTTGTTTCCTGGTGAACCTGTCCTGCACTCCGACGGGACCGTGAACAAGGCTTTCCTTAAAGAAAACTTCTTTAAGGACAAGTTCGCTACGCAACGAAAGAAGTTTGAAACGTATGTGTTCCACGCATTTGTGCAGTTCCTCCCGAAGTATTTGGTTGGCGTGAGCGAGGATGTTCCCGTGTTCATTGAAGCCCATGAATCGGAACGCGTCGTGCAGTTGTTCAAGACGTTACCGAACTACTCCCGCAAGATTGTGGTCCGTGCAAACAAGGACCTACGGTGCGAACGTGTGCAGCAACGTAGCGGTCTTACGGTTGAACAGTTTGAGGAACGTGACAGGTTGCAGCAGGACTGCCCGATTGAAAAGAACGACATTGTGATTTCCAATGACGGTTCTCTTGAAACCCTTGAAGCCCAGGTGCGTATCGCCTTGCGTGACCTGGTTGACTTCACCGAGAAGGAACGGGATGCCATGTTCGCATGGAATTTGAGAATTTTCACTATGGGCGTTAAATGCCGTGTTCAATGCTACTTGTATAAGACCTTTATGGGTGGCTGCTCGCATTGTCCGTTCCCGTGCCCGTTGTATGACGACAGGGACGACAAGAAAAAATTATGTGAAAATTTCAAAATTCGTATTGACAACATTTAGGTAATTTGTTATATTTCTGACATAACCAACCACAACAAACCGAGGAAACTATGAAAGTTATCGTTTATAAGTGCCACGACCGTCACACCGACGACGAAATCAAGATTTACGAATACTCAAAGGAAAATCTTGAAAAGGTAAAGAACATGGTAAAGCAGGATTGGGATAGCCCAGTCAACTCCCACGCAGCCGAAGTGCATTACGACGGTTGGGACTTTGAGTATGGTTGGGGCAAGCGTGGCAAGGGCACGTCCGTCGTTATCAAGGACACCACCGTTGACACGGGCACTATCACGCTCAACATCACTAACGGCTATATCGTTCTCTAGGAAGGCGCAACCTATGCAAGACCTGTACAGTAAAATAACTCGGAAATTGAAACTTGGCCCGGATACATATGCTTGGGCCAAGGATTATTTCGGAGTTTGGCACAGGAGCAAGGTCGGGATTTTGGAAGATGCCATCGACAGCTATTCCGATAGTATATGCCCGAATGTGTTTCACAGGCATCTAAAGGAATATACGGATAAGTTCGGGTTGAACTGTTTTGCTGATATGAGGGACCTTCTCCTATATGTTTCTAGCATTGCCGAGAAGGAAGGATTTTTCTAACAGAATGTTTGTTTTTGAGAACTTTTTTATTACACAACAAAGGCTTCGTAGCCAAAGGAACTATTCTTATGGAACATATCCGTGTAGGGATGAACTACCCACTTATCTGCTTAAAACTTCATAACGGGAACACCGTGGCGGGTGTCCCCGTCGGTTTCAAGTCCGACGACAAGGGCAGCATCATCGTGTTTTCGTTTACGGAAGTCCGCTACGACGATATTGCCGAAGTCGGGACCTACGACGAAAAGGGCGACATTCATACGTGCCCCGTGAACTGCGGTGTCGCTGCCCAAATCCATGTTTGGTATATGAACAAGGAATTTACGAAGTGCTAGAACCGTGGCATAAGCAAGACGATTACGACGTTTACGATTCGTATAGCGAAGCCATTACCGAACTGTCCTACGGGAACTACGACGGCTACCGAATCCCCCGTGTCCTGCTGCTGAAAGACGGCAGGCAGGTTATGGGCAAACCGCTTTGGGATGCCCCGAATCCCTGGGACGAATCCGAAGTGGAGTTGGACGGCTTTGATTTGCAAGGTGACGACTTCGTATGCGTTGAAGACATTGACCAATGGCGAATGCCTACACGGGAAGAATGTGAACTGTGGGTTCGACACAAGGACCTGTTTGGAGAAAAACAGATATGAGACAATTCAAGGTAAAGGGCACGGCACTTGTATCGCTGTGCGAAGCATTCCCGTCCGACCGAAACGGTGACGACGTTAAGGGGCATCCTATAATCATACCTGGGACGTTTAGCAGTTTGAACGAATTGTGGTATGCGTTGTCACAGGCTATCGGTTCGTCCTACGTCAAGCAGGGCAAGGATTTCACAATCAGCGACATTACTGACGACGGTTTCCTGCTCCGATACGAACGCTTGGTGGACCACAATGAAAAGGAACCCGACCCAGAACGCTTGAAGAAGTGGGAAGAAGGTAAGGCGTTCCTGTTCAATGCCCGATACTACATTGAAATTTCCTGCCTGGAAGTTCACATCCTTGGTGCCCAGGCTATCGGCAAGTTGCTTGGTGTGGATGTACCCGAATAGATGTATATGGCAACGAACCATGTTGAGAGGTAATTATGCCAGAATTTCATTATGCTCCGATGGCTCTTGAAGTAGACCTAGCCGATGGTTCCCGAGTAGTCGGAACTTATGTTCAAGTCGCCAAGAGTGTCCGCTGCGACTTTCTCTGCGACTTTGAGGGCAGTATCATTCACGAAAATTCCCAAAAGGGTCTTGTGACGCTCACGGTTCTTTCGGGCGTGTTGGGCGAAATCAGCGTGGACGCATTCCACGTTACGGGCTTGAAGATAAACGGGGAAGTCGTTAAGTACGTTAAAGGCGGGGACCCGCTTTGTGTGTTTGACGTGTTGGTGGGCAAAACAACGGAGCAGGTTCCGTGAAGACGGGCTACTTCGCCAAACTGCGGAAATACACGAAAGCGGGATTGGTTCCCGTGTCCATCGCCCGTGTCACCCCGAAGTGGTATGACGGGCTAGTGTATCAAAGGTTGTCGCCTACGCCCGCTATTCTGCACGAATACAGGGCGGGTCCGTTGCAGGGCGACACGGATAGGTCCACGGCAGTGTTCCGCAGGTGCGTCCTTTCGCACCTTGACAGGGACGCAGTGCTTCGGGAGTTGGAACGGTTGACGGGCGTAAGCCGTGACGATATAATCCTGCTCTGCTATGAGAAGCCCACGGATTTTTGCCACAGGCATTTAGTTGCCGAATGGCTAGGCGACTGCGAGGAATACTAGAAACGCCCACGGATTTAGTCGTGGAAGGTTGAAACTAATTGCCAACTAGGAAAAGTTTTTGTATATTGTTCATAGCAACTTTTATTTGATAAGAGTTCTTGGCAGTCCTCCTATCAAGGTTAGATTTTTAGAATGTCCTTGGAACGCTGACTGCCAATTTTAAGTGTTTCGGGGACATTTTGCTATTTATGGTAGAGTTGAAGACATACAAGTATAAATTATACAATCGGGATGCCTTGAAGTATCTTGATGAAATACTTGTAGTCGCAGGGTGTATATACAATCATTGCATAGCCCTCCATAGAAAGTATTACGCATTATACCATACATCTTTGAATAAGAATGCTTTGCAGAAACATTTAACAAAGTTAAAGAAACATCACCCCGAATGGAATAAAGTTCCATCACAGGCTATACAGGATATTACAGATAGAATAGACAGGGCATATAGGCTGTTCTTTTCAAACCTAAAGCACGGGGTAAAGACTAATCCCCCGCATTTTCAAAAGGCTAACAAATATCATTCCTTTACAACGAAGCAGTATGGGTATAAGTTTCACGATAACAATAAAGTTCGCATAGGTGCAAAAGAGTTCGCCTATTGGAATAGCAGGAAGTTTGACGGCAAGATAAAGACTCTAACAGTAAAGCGTAAGGGCAACGGCTACTACATATATGTCGTGGTAGAACAGGAAAGCAAGATTGAGAACATTGCAAAATCGGGTAAAATCGTTGGCTTTGATTTCAGTCTAAAGAACTTCCTTGTATCGTCCGATGGCTCGGATTGCAGTATGCCGAAACTATTGCAGCGAAACCTAAAATCCCTGCGGAATTTGAGCCGTAAATACTCAAAGTCCAAAGGGAAACGAGGCTCGCTGCGGTCGTTACAAAAACTGCACGAAAAGGTAACAAACCAAAGAGCAGACCTGCATTGGAAGTTGGCACGTAAACTGTGCCACGACTACGATGTTATGGTCTTTGAAACCCTTGATTTGGCTAGTATGGACAAGCGTTTCAAGAAATCCATAAATGATTTCGGGTTCAATGCTTTCCTGTCCATTTTGGAATACGTGGCACACAGGACGGGCAAGACCGTTATGTATGCAGACAAGTATTACCCGTCTAGTCAGTTATGTAGTGAATGCGGTTACAAGAACGCAGCATTGAAAGACATAGGAATCCGTGAATGGGTCTGCCCCAACTGCGGGGCACACCACGACCGTGACTTTAATGCTGCTCTAAATCTACAAAAGGTAGGGGCATCTGCCTTTAGCCAATGTTGCTCAAATTGAGCAACGGTTAGAATCCCCCGACTTTATGCGTGGGAGTATGTCAAGGAGCGTTTCCGCAAGAAAATGTTTAACGGCTAGGATATGGATATGGCTACACAGATACCCGATATTGCTTTGGAAATTACTTTGTCGTGGTTGGCACGGTTCAACCGCCACGAATTTTTTACGAAGGAACTTTACAAGAAACTGCCCGCCTACAAGAAAAGCGGTATTAGGCGGGACAAGACCGAAATCCAGGTGGCGTTTATCTGTAAGGCGTTGCAGGACAGGGGCATTTATATGACACCCTGCGGTATCGCCTGGTGCCACGTATGGGACGACTCCGAAACCGTGACGGAATACCTGGAACGCTATCAGCCTATCTTTGACGGCTACGTGGCGTGGTGTGCGAAGCAGAGGTAGCGTATGTCCGAAGACGAACTTTACAGACCGCTCAACAGCCAGGGAATGAACGTGTTCGACATTATGGAGTTCCACGGGATGACCAAGGCCGTGGAACTTGTCAAGAATGTTCTTTCCTCGAAGAACACCGAAATAGAAAAGTTGCGGGAAAAATGCGAACCTATCGACAATGGCGGTATGGACATGTTGGTAAAGTATTCCTTCTCGTTACAGGATAAGGTGCAAAATCTGCAAGCCAACCTTGAACAGGCCCGTATCTTTATCAAGGCGTTGAACGTGAAAAAGCTGATTGCTGAACGTGATAGCCTGCGTAAGCATAACGAAGAACTGCTTGCTGACCTGGGAGCCTACAAGGAAAAGTACATAAAGTGGCATAACCTCGCACAGGACATCTGTGTTGTGTTCGGGGATTCCACTTATACCTACGTGGCTATGGAGGGATGGATTAAGAAGATGTGCAACGATGATGTTGCCGACCGTTATTTGGCGTTGGCAGAAGACGTGTGCAACCGTATGCTGAAAATTATGCCGCATGAATGGGACGACCCGGAATGCGGGGAGCAGAACAAGCGGTTCCAAGAGCAAACAGCAAGTATCTTGCGTTGGCATGAAACTTATTCCGACGGCAAGCCCAAGGACGATTATAAAGGACATGATTAGGTTCTTGTCAAGGTTAGAGACATTGGTACTGGAAATGTACTGATTCCACGTATAGCAGAATATTCGGAATCCTGTGGTCGTTGGTTGTTTATTGACCTTTCCATAAAAATTATACTATATTTGTCTACAGTATTCGAGCCTGCGGGTGCCCCCGACATGTCGGAACTTATCGTATCCAACGTCATGCCGGATATATCCCGTATAACGATACTGCCTTACAGAAACCCCTGCGGACCGACATTCCGCAGGGTGTTTTTCATTGAAGGTGCTATGCAGCATTTAAAAAATAATCTATATTTCTTGTTGAACAATTTAAGCCCCTTTACAGGGATATCTTGAGGTTTGATATGAAACTAGACGATATTTACAAATCGTATGGCCTTGTGCGGGAGCGTGCTGCACGGGTGAAGAAAGTCACGGGTCTTGATTGGGAAATCGGTGGAGGCTCACAGGTAAATCTTTGGGTTACTCTCAATGATGGGGACACCCTGTCCGAACAGGCACAGGATGGCATCGTTGAAGACGCAATAAAAGTATTTAACAGGTTCACCCCAGACGAATGGAACGCTGTGTCGGCAAAGCAGGGAGCCAAGGACAAGGTAGAAATTGGGGCTAGCTTCAATCAAGTGTGGTGTTCATTCCCGCATAAGATTATGAGCCGACTATCCGTGAAAGATTTTGGTGACCTTTGTAATACTTTTATTCAGCGGGTTAGTTCCGAAATACCTAAGTGGGTTGACAAGCCGTCCGAATCCCGAAAGTCCATGTGTTCTATGGTAAAGAAGATTGAGAGTCTTCTTAATAAGTCTGAAGCGAACGAACCCGATATTAACAAAGCATACCAAGAATTTTCTACAGTGCTTGACGGGTATAGTGATGCCACTGCAAACTTTTTGAAGGATTGCGTGTATATCGCACATTCTCGTGGTGAAAATCTTGTGAATGGTCTTCGCAAGCAGGGTTATAAGTTGAACCTAGCAGCACAGTTGGACACGGACACTTTGCTTACTTGTTATGTAAAGGACGATATTGGCGTTCATAAGGCTATTGATTTGTATTTCAATCCCCGTAAGCGTGTTGTAGAGGTTATTATGTTGGGCTTTGACCCGAACTACCCGAATGCTGAAACTACAAAGTTTTTCTCGGTACAGAAGGGTGCGGATGCCTTTGCAGATTTTATTGAAGGTCTGTCGGATTATAAAGGAGAATCTAAAATGAAAGACTCTAAGTTTAAAATCAAGGTTCACGAAGCGACCGAAGGCGGTGGTAAGCAGCGTATTGAAGGCACCCATCCTATTGATACATTTATTTCTTGGCTTTATGCAGGCGAACTCGCAGCAAAGAAAGAAATTGAGTTCTACTATGATGATGGCTTCCAGCCCGAAATTATGGACAGGGCTGTAAAGACCCTCTTGCCGAAACTCTATGATATGTATGCGTCTTCTGCGGTTACTACGACCGATGAATTGTCCGAAATCCTGCAAGACGAATATCACAACGGTTAGACTTGAATCATACTTCTGTAAGCCCCGACCGCAAGTCGGGGCTTTTCCTTTTATAAAAAATTGATTTATTTTACAAATCCTTATTGACAGCCACTAGGTAATTTGTTATATTTAGGGCAGTACAACTACGCGAGGTTAATGATGTTTTCTTATGACGACACTGTTATAGAGCAGTTCGGAAAATTCCTACCTGCCGTAAAAATCGGAGACAGGCTTTGGCTCAAGGATAACTTGGATTGCAGCGACTATGGCGACGGAATCATATGCAACGGTACATGTTACTACACTTGGGATGCAGCAAAGCGTATAGCGTCCAAGCTTGGGGGATGGCATCTGCCTACCGTGCAGGAATGGAACGATGCCTGCGAAATTCTAGGATACAAGAATGTAGGTTATGACCGTTTTATAGGGCAACCCTCGGAAATAGATGAACCCTGTTTAAAGTTTTACAGTGGTTGTTCATTGCAGAAAGTGCTAGATATCTATCCGCTCGGTTATTACATGCCCGGTGGGAAGTTCACGGATGTCGGTTGGAGTGGCCTGTACTGGACTGCCACGGATAAGTGTTTCTGGGAAGATATTGATAGTAGTGACACGGCGTTCTGCCGAAGCTTTAGGAAGCCTTCGGATGACGGTATAGTAAATTCTTCGAGGTGTCCTAAAACATATTATTTCCCTGTCCGTTTAGTAAAGGATATGGATTAAACCCAAGGCAAAGCTATTCAAATGAGAAAATTTATCCCCAACGACTAAAGATTATGAATAACCTAACGGAGAAACGGAAATGATGTATAACGAAATCGTAGAAAGACACGCTCCAAGATTAGGACTAAACAATTTAGTTACCGGAGAACCTTGCAAACCTTTTGTTTACATGGATTATGCAGATGACGGGATGTGGGTGCACTACGTTACCTACTGCGAAGACGTTCGCAAGCAGAAGCGCATGCGGTGTCTCGATATGGCAGATAGATGCCGTGAGCGCTTTCTGCGCTATGTCGTATTGGTAAGCTTTAGTCCGAATAAAGGTGCCATACCCTTTTATGAAAGGAGACGGGACAGAGCTTATAAATGGATGTACAAATGGCGTGAAATCTCAGATAAGTTCAAGGAGTGAGTATGATATGCGATGAACTTGAAAGCAAATCTTTTGACGGTGGCCGTACTGCCTATGAACTTATGGAAGAGAATGGGTTGTTAAACACATCGAAGAAAGTCCGTGCCGCCATCGACGAACTGAAACAAGTTATCAAGTACAAAGAAGGTGTCGGTAAAAGATGGTTTGCCAGATGTATGGAGGCACGCGCTCTTTGGGTGAACTACGCACCGCCTAAAGGCGGTGAGCTTCTGGTTTTCGCTTCAACGGGGCCACTTGTGCTAACCCAGCAGAACCGGGAGGCATAGAGGAGGCTACCTCAGCGGAGGCGTGTTCCACGCACTCAGCACGTTTAGTCGTGCCAAACAAAAGTACATTACAGGCGGAATGCCAGTCTC